>Ga0233428_1000396_pt1 | contig 63221 bp, 68 predicted proteins | sample SI_118_April2016_4_FD_179890 | JGI IMG/M metagenome (GOLD analysis project Ga0233428, IMG submission 179890) | Seawater microbial communities from Saanich Inlet, British Columbia, Canada - SI_118_April2016_120_MG | ecosystem: Environmental > Aquatic > Marine > Inlet | place: Canada: British... | reverse complement strand
ATTTTTTAGACAAGGTGTTGTTTACGAAGGCGAAGGAAGGAAGAAAATTGATGAAACTTTCCTTAAAGGATTTTGGACACCCACAGGTTTTGTAGATAATGCGAGATTAAAAGCTGAAGAAATTTAATAATCTCCAAAATATATTTTTCTGCAAAGATCTATTGCTGCTAAATCATTATTTGCGCCCTGTTTAGCTTTTTCTACGCCTAATGCATCTAGTATTGTAGTTAAACTTTCATCAGCAACACATTCAAAAGTTACCTGAGTTCTCATAAAATTTGCTCCCAATCGTATTGCAATTCTTTGATTATCTGTCATAGCATATTTTTGCAAAGGGTTTCTTATGACTGCAACATTTTCAAGAGATAATTCTTTTGTAGGTTCAACGCCCAATGATCTCAATGCGTCTCCCACACCATTTATTCTTTCCGGATTAGCTGGACTTATAGAATGACTGTATGGACTATCTTGCCAATTAATATACTCTTCAACTCTTACATCAAATTCGGATTCAGTCACTATACTAGTTTTAAGCTAAGTTAATATTTAAAGAAATATATACTGAGGAATAATAATTTATAAGCTACTCAATGGTTCCGTAACCAATAAGTCTCCAACGGTTACCCATCATTCTAGAAATAGTTATTCTATCTTCTTTTGTACAACAAACTGGAAGCTTAAGTTTAACATTAACTGCATCTTTTTTTAGTTGAGTTACTATTCCCATAGTAGCTGCAGAATTTACGTTTAATAATAATGGTTCTGATAGTTTGATTGCTTGAACATCTTTTGATTCTTTATCTCCAACAACTCTGTCTAATAATTTTGTTTTAAGTGTGAATTCATGCCATACATTTGGCATTTTACCTTCATGACCCGCAAGGTTTCCACGTAATGCATCTCCCTTAACATAATAAGGATCTAGTGAAGTTAGAACTGCAATTGAACCTCCTGGTCCGGCTGCATCGATTGGATCTCTTCCTGTTTGAAGCCCAATGATTTTACTTTTGATGGGTTGCCATAATCTTTTACCATCTTTGTCAATTGGCATTCCTGGCAAAATTGATATTTCATCTCCAATTTTGAATTGACCTTCTTTTAATGCACCGCCTAAGACGCCTCCGACAAGAGTGTTAATCTCTGTTCCAGGTTTGTTAACGTCAAAACTTCTTGCAATGTACATTACAGGATCTTTTTTTGTATCTCTCTTTGGAGTTTTAATTGTATCTTCGATTGCATTAATTAAGTGATTAACATTAATATCTCTTTGTGCCGAGATTGGAACTATTGGTGCATTTTCTGCAATTGTTCCTTTAAGGAATGCTTTCAATTGTTTGTGGTTTTCTTGAGCTTCTTTTTCTGTAACTAAATCAATTTTATTTTGTGCGATTACTATGTTTTTACAACCAATTATTTCTAATGCCATTAGATGTTCTTCAGTTTGAGGTTGTGGACATTTTTCATTTGCTGCAACTAGTAAAACAGCTCCATCCATAATTGCTGCTCCAGAAATCATTGTTGCCATTAAGGACTCGTGTCCAGGAGCGTCGATGAAAGAAACAGTTCTTGTTAGTTCGCCTTTTTCTTTGTTAGGGCCAATTTCTTTAGAAGAATAATCTATTTTTCCTGTTTCCTTATTTTTGAATTTATAGAATGATGAATTTGCGTAACCTAATTTAATGGTAATTCCTCTTTTGATTTCTTCAAAATGAGTATCTGTCCATTTACCTGAGAATCGTTCTGTTAAAGTTGTTTTTCCGTGATCTACATGACCTACAAGTCCTATACTTATCTCTGGTTGAGTTACTTTCTTTGTTGTTTTTTTAGCTGTAGGCATATTTAGATACTTCAATTGGCTGTTTATAAGGGTTTTTGATTTTGACAACTTTTAAAAGGGATTTAGATTACTTTTATTTTATGAAAGCATTATTCGATGGATTGGAAATGGGGATTAAGGAGAAGTTTGCAAAGATTAAACTTCTTTGCTTAGATTTTGATGGTACTTTGACAGACAGAGGTGTTTATGTTGGTGAAGATAATTTAGAATCTGTTAAATGTGATAGGGCTGATGGATTGGGCTTAGAATTTGTTAGAAAATATTGTGGGATCGATGTTGTAATTCTATCAAGAGAAACTAATAAAGTTGTTGCCACAAGAGCTAAAAAATTAAAGATACCTTGCACTCATGGACTGAATGATAAATTAGGAAACTTTTTAGAAGAGATAAAAAGTAGAAATTTGAAATTTGATGAAGTTTGTTTTGTCGGAGATGATTTAAATGATATTGGAGTTATAAACAAATCAGGATTAGGTATTGCTACGGGTAATGCATTTGATCAAGTCAAGAAAGTTGCAGATTACGTTACTCAGAGAAAAGGTGGTAATGGTGCAGTTAGGGAAGTTTGTGAATTGATAATGTATGCTAAAGAAAAACATCCATATCCTTAGAATTATTCTTTTTTCTCTTCAGGAGCTTCCTCTTTAACTTCGGGATTTAGAAGTTCTGGAATTGGCTTTGTTCCGTACTTAGAAACTAATAAATTTAATTGAGCAGTTGCTTCACTAATAATATTTCCTCTAACTGTTTTTCTTCTGTATTCGCCTTTCTTCTTTACTTTAACGCCAACACTTGTTTGAACTAAAATTCTTTTTCTGTGAGTTGTTTCTATTTCTGGTCTCATTGGGAAACCTGCAGAGTCTGAACCGCCTGTAACTTTTAATTCGTAACCTGTTAAACCAAATAAGTTTCCTGGAATAGTTTCTCCAACTTTTCTACCTGATAGAAGTGTTTGTTCTACTGGTTTAGAATAGGTTTTACCATCTTTAGGGCTACTGATATTACATTTGATTTCTTCTGCCATTGTTTCAAAAGCAGGTTATTTTGGGTTTTTAAAGGTTACTACGGGAAATTTTTATAAATCGACTAATCTTGGATAGTTTAGTGATTTGAGTATGAACAGACTTTTTTTAGCTGGAGGGTTATTGGCAGGGCTTAGCTGTGCTAATCCTGGATTGGAAATATTGGATTCTCAATTAATTCCTCCCGTTATTGAATCTAAAGAATCAAGTAAATTGGAAGGTTTGATGAGTAGAGATAAATATTCTTTGGCCGATGATCCCATTAGATTAGATGCATTAAGAAATTTTTTTGATGATTCATTGGATGAAAATATATTTGAAAACAATGTTAGGGATAATTTAGTTTTGATTAAGGCTTCAGGACAGATTGCCCACGGATATTTAATCGATGATAGTGGGCTTGTTTTAACTGTTGAACATATGGCTCGTCATGTTAATCGTGAAGGTATTGTCAATGGGTCAATTATTGATTATCAAGGAAATGTTTATCCCATTAGAAGAACAGAACTTATCAGTGAATCTTTAGACTATGCAGTCTTAGTTGCTGAAACGGGAAAAGATCCTAAAACTCATCCTTTAAAATTTGTAAATACTTCTAAATCTTTATGTGGGGAAATTGTTGGTTTTTTTACGTATTCTTTAGTTTCGCCCTATGAATCTGTTGTTCATGAAGGCGGTACAGTGATTTGTTCAGAACATGCACTGTTTAATCTTCAAGATGATTTTCCTAAAAAACATAAGGGTCCTTCCTTAGATGATTCTACAAAGAGAGGTTTTAGTTTTATATCTCTCAAAATAAATCATGGGGATAGTGGAACTCCAAGCTTTATCAATCCCCTTGAAGAAAATCCCATTTTTTTTGGTCTTGCAACTGGAACATATGATATCGATGATGGTACGGTGAATAATATGGGAATTGTAACTAGCTCTTCAGATATAATTTATTCTCTAAAATATTATTTAGATGATTTAGATTCCCCATAAGGGCTTATCTTTTCTTTTGATTACTGCAATTTCTTTAAGAATTTCAATTTCTTGAGGCTTTAGTAATTTCTTCATTTTCTTAAGTTCGAGGAATTCGTTTTCTGTTAAGTTAGAATAAAGAACTTCATTCTCATTGATTTGTCTTCCTGCAGTTAAATCTGGAATAGATACTGCTACTTCCTTTCCTGCTTCAACTTGACGGATGTTTTCTTTTTCATGTTGAATACTTTTTACATAGGATGCCTTTGATCCATCTTTTTTCATTAGTTTTGAATTTGTTTTTAGAATTCCGCCTTCAATACCTACACCTACCACACAAGGTCCACATTGTCTAAATATGCATCCTTTTAGAATTGTTATTTTGAAGGGTCTTGTAAGTTCTTCTAAGTTTTTTGTTTCTGCAGCTTTGCTTAACTGTTCTTTCCATTCAGTGTAATCTTCAATTATTTTGTAAATAACTCCATTAAGAATTGTTTTTACTTGAGGGTCAGTTTCACAAGATTTAATGTTAAATCCAAGAATTACCTTATTTGCAACTTCATTTTCTGAAGATGCTTCTGCTAAATCTTTTTTAGATATATTTCCTATGGATGCTTTTTTTATTTTGATATCTTCTTTTTTTAACAATGCTGTAAGTGCTTCTAAACTTCCTAATGTATCTGCTTTTACGATTACACCTTCTTTTTCAGTGTCAATCATTACGCCTTCAAGTTCAGTTTGAAGTTCTGCTGCTTTTTGTTCTAAATTTGTGTTTGCAACAATCAATGGCATACCACCAACAACGCCTTTAACGTCTTGAGCTGAAATTCTAACTCCATAAGCTGCATGGATCTTATCAACATTTTTTAGTTTCTTACCTTCAGGTTCAAATAATCCTTTAATTTTTGTAACAACTGGACCGTCTAAAGTTCCTACAAGTATTTGGTCTCCTTTTTTTAGTTGACCGTCATATAATATTACATCTAAAGTAGTTCCAACGCCCACATCTTCTTGGATTTCTAAAACTGTTGCTTTCCCTTCACCTTCTTCAGAAATGTTAAGGGATTTTTCCAAATATTTTTGTGCTAATCCAGTTAATACCATAAATAATTCTGGAATGCCTTCATTTGTTTTTGCTGAAACAGGCACCATTGCAATTTGAGAAGTATAATCTGTCACTCTATCGAATCTTTCTGAATTAATTCCATGTTCTGCTAAAACTCCTAGAACTTCGTATAGTTTAGTATCCATTTGCTGCCTAACAGTTTCGGCTTGGGAATTAATATTATCTAGAATGTTTTTTTTGTCATTGGATCTCCATCCATGAACTAGGTCAATTTTATTTAATGCAATTATGAATGGCGTTTTATATTCCTTTAAGATTTGAATACATTCGATTGTTTGATCTTTTACTCCTTCATTGATATCTATTGTAAGAATTGCTAAATCTGCAAGGTTTCCGCCACGTTTCCTCATATTATTGAATGCGGCGTGACCTGGACTGTCTAAGAAAAGTAATCCAGGTATTGTAATTTCTTGATTAAGGCTTTTTAGAAGGGATCCACAGCATTTTTCTATGGATTGGATTGGAATGTTATATGATTTAATTGATTGGGTTATTCCTCCAGATTCACCTTTTGTGATGGAAATGCCTTTAACTCTTTCTAGAATACTTGATTTACCGTGGTCAATATGCCCTGCTATTACTACAATTGGTTGTCTGATCATTTTTTTTACCCTTAGTCATGTGGCAAGCTCTTTTTGAGATATTATAAATCTTCTTATTCAAAAGAAACATTGGTTAATGTACTTTGAGAATTCATTATACCTACTTCTCCGATAAGTGAGATGTTATTTGACATTTCCCTTATGAGGTTGAGTACTTTGAATGCATTTGGAGATTTTATCTTATCTTTTGATTTGTCGCACGATTTTTGAATTAGTTTATTCTCTGAATAAACTTTCCTAGATATGTCATAATCCTTTTTCTGATATGCATTTATTGCGTTATTGTAATTTTCAGTTATCTTATCATATAGTCCATTAAGTTCTTTTATTTCTGAAGAGGATAGTTTTGCCCTACTGTCTTCTCTAGAAACTCTTTTAGCTAAATCTCCAATTCTTTCCATTGTAAGAACTAATGTTTGTTCATTTACTACTTCTAATGATGTTAAACCTACTTCTTTTTTTATTCCAGGTTTTTCAATACATCTTCTAAGTACTCTGAATAGTAAATATGCGAATCTATTTGCATCTAAATCTCTAGTAATAACACTTTCAAATTGTCCCTTACCATTGCCTAGTTTGGAATCATGGAGCATGCTTTTAATTACAATGTCTAATCTTTTTCTAAGATCTTCAAGCCTTATTTCTTTAATGTTTAAGAAGTCTTTTGCAACTACTTTTTTATCAGTTTGTTCAATAACTTCAATTGCAACTAATCTTTTTAGAATTTCTCTAATTTCCTTTTCTCTCTTTTTGATTTCTTTCCCCTTGATGTTTATTGTGTTGAATTCTTTCATATAACTTGCAACTATTTCAAGCTCAATTTCCTTTGTAGAAAGGTCATCAATGTTTATGTTTACAATCTTTTTTTCTTCTCTTTCTTCAGGGTTTTTTGATGAAATAACAATATCTCCTTTGTCATCTTCTTCAAAGTAAACAACATCTCCTTTACTCATATTGTTTCTTTTTAGCCAATCCTTTGGAATGGAGATTACATGGGAACTATTTCCAAATTTGATTAATTTTCTGTATTCCATGAGAAAAACTCCATTATGTTTTTAACTGATTTAGTGGGAAAATATAGAGTATATTTTCTATATTGAATAAGTATATATTGGTATATAAACATTACTTTTAGTAGAATTTAGCTAAAAATATCGAATCTTTCATGGGGGTGAAGATTATGGTGTACAATATTAGTATACAGTCTGAGTCTGAACTTAGTGAAAACTGGAATTTTGATAAGCGTAAATTCTTATCAAATGAATTGATTAGAAAAAGGATTAAAGATAAGGCAGTGATTATTGCCATTGACAAAGATAAAGTAATAGATTGTTCTTAGGCCAACTGGCCTTTTTACAGTTTAAATGGCAAATCTAATTTTAAAGTTTCATTTTTGATGTTAGCATTCATTCTTTTAGGTACGCTACATTTTGGAATATCAATTATCCTATGGAATGTTTTTATTATTTTACCATTTCTTTCTCTTGCTTCTGCTTTAATTTCAATCTTTCCATCAGAAACATTTAGAAGAATGTCTTTCTTTTTAACATCCGGAAGTTTTATTACAATTTTCATTCTTTTGTGATTTTGTCTTATTTCACAGAATGGTTCTTCGTATTTGGAAAATCTTTTGGTTATGTTGCTTAATTTTCTAATAGTTTTATCTTTCTTTTTCTTAATTTTTTTTAGAAAACTGTTGATACCTTCAGTATTAATTTCGACAGAGAACTTAATGTCTCTCTTAGCACCCCTTTTTGCCATAAATGTATTAGAAATTATTCCTTTATATGCTTATCGTGGGTTAGATCATATCCATGAAGCTCATTATCGTTGAACCATAAATGTACTTCAGTATCTGCATCAGTTTTATCAGATGAAGCATGAATTAAATTTTTAACAACAATTTTTTTAGAGTCTGCATATTCATAACTTACATGTGTAAAGTCGCCTCTAATTGTTCCAGGGATTGCTGATTTTGGTTCTGTTGAACCTACTAATTTTCTAATGTTTTCAATAGCATTAACTCCTTCAATTACCATTGCTACAACTGGTCCAGAAGTAATAAACTCTAAAAGATAATTTCTAACGTGTTCACCATTTCTTTTTGCAATGTCTTCGGTGTAATGCCTCATTGCATGATCTTTGTCTGTCCAGACCATTTTCATACCAATTATTTTGAAACCCCTTTGTTCAAATCTTTTGATACATTCACCGATTAGACCTCTCTCTACTCCATCAGGTTTGATTAGGACTAGAGTTCTTTCAATCATTTTTTGAATCTTAATGTCCATCTAGTATGAACCGGGTTTCTCTTTAATTTTAAATGGTTTTTCTTACACTTTAATGTGCAAAAATTAAACATCTTAGAATCGTCTTTAATGTATAATGTTCCTGTACCGATTTCAATTTCTTTTCCACAAAAAGTACATTTAGCCATTATCTCTTTCCTCTTTTAGAAACTCTTAATGATCTTGCTTCAATTTCAGTTTCTCTTAGCATAATAATGTCTTTAACTGCAATAGCGCCTTTAACATTTCTTCTTAAGATTTTATTTTTGTCATTACCATCTAGAACCTTAGCTCTAACTTGAGTAATTCCTCCTCTTGTTCCAGTTCTTCCTACAATTTCTTGTACTTCTGCTGGATAAGCATTTGTGAATGCTACTCCCGAGGTTTTCTTCTTTTCAGTTTGTTTTTTATCTTCGGCCATTTGATTATTCCTTCTTTTCTACAGGTGCTTCTTCCGCTGCCTTTTCTTCTTTAGCTTCTGGCTCTTCCTTTGGAGTTGCTTCAGCTTTAGGCTCTTCTTTCTTTTCAGCCTTAACTTCTTCCTTAGGTGCTTTCTTTTCAGCTACTTTTTCTTTAGGAGCTTCTTCCTTAGGCTTTTCCTTTGGAGCTAATTCTTTTGTAATTTCTTTAATTACTCCTGTAGACTCTCCAGGTTCTATAATTGCAACACTTGAAGTGGTTATTCCTAAACCGGCTGCTGCTCCTAGCTCTTCTCTGCTTGGAACTTTTACAAAAGGAGTTCCTTTTTCTTTACAAAGAGGTTCTAAGTGAAGAATAACTTCTGCAGGATTTACGTCTGCTGCTGCTAGAACTAATTTTGCAACTCCTCTTTCGATTGCTTTGGTAACTTCATTGGTACCTTTCTTTATTTTACCTGTTTTTGCTGCTAATTCAATAGCTTCATATGCTTTATTTGTTATATTTTCGTCAGTCATTGGTTTTTCCTCCTGATAGGATTGTTAATAGACTAAATCGTTCGATTTAGGTTTTTAAAGATTTGGGTAGGGTTATTTATGGGTCTCATAGAAGACATATGTGTCTCCTTCCATAGAATCGAATTTTGCGAAGAATTTTCTTTCGAATTGAACTATGTCATTTTCTTTAATATGCTTTAAAGCTGGTTCTCCAATGGCTTTAATGTCATTCCCATGAGGGGTCTTTACTAGAACTTTGATATTTTCTTCATTTGTTGGAAGCCAGTGAACTGTTTTTGTCTTTAGTTCTTTATCTGGATTCTGAGATATGAAATTGAAATCTTTTCCTGAGAAATTACATAAATGCATCAATCTGTAATTTTTGTCTTGGATATCCTCTTTCTTTTCTACAAAGAATTTACTTGATTTTTTGAATTTTCTTACTCCCCTTTCTGGAAAGTTTGGATGTAATGGAATTTCTGCCTTGATGTTATCAGGAATATTATTTACTTCAATTTCAATTGGATCTTCAATAATAAAATATCTGTTTGCTTTGGGTTCGATAATTGTTCTGTTGTATGCATAAATTGCTTTCATGAACTCTTCATAGGAAACTGTTTTGTCTACCTTTGAAGGTCCAACTTCATGAGTATATTGTATGAATGCTTCTGCATTGATTCCTCTTCTTTTGAAAGCTGCAACTGTTGGGAGTTTGGAGTCATCTCTTCCAGTGTATTTTTTATCTTCAATATCTTTACAAAATTGTGATGCCGAAACTTTTATTCCTTCAAAATTAATTCTACCTGTGTGAATATATTCGGGAATAAACCAATTGAAATATTTGAAAATGTATGCCTGTCTTTCCGCATTGGTTAAATGATCTTTTCCACGAATAACATGTGTTAATTCAGATTCATGGTCGTCTATTGCTACTGAAAAGTTCATTAGAGGCCATACCCTATACTTTTTACCTACTAGTGGATGTTCTTCTTCCGTTATTCTAAATGCTGGCCAATCTCTTATTGCAGGGTTCTTATGTTGCATATTTGTTTTAATTCTAAGTACAGATGAACCTTCTTCAAAATCTGTTAACATTCCTTGCCATCTTTCTTTTTGTTGATCAATTGTTAAATTTCTACATGGACAATCTTCTTTGTTTGAAACAGTTTCTTTCCATTCTTCTGAAGGACATTGACAAACATATGCATGACCTTTAGAGATTAGTTCGTTTGCGTATTTGTAATATAGATCTATTCTTTCAGATTGAACAATTACTTCTGTAATGTTATTTTGTGTGAGCCACTTAGCATCTTCTTGTAATGTTTTGTATGCTTCTAATGAAATTCCTGAAGGGTTTGTATCTTCTAGCCTAAGAATGCACTTGCCATTGTACTTTTTTGCATATTCACTGTTTAACAATAACGGCATGGAGTGTCCAATATGCAATGGGCCAGAGGGAGAAGGTGAAAATCTAAGACAATAATCTCTATCTGTTTCTTTTAGTTTTGGTAGACCTTTTCTCTTTTCTTTAGCGGGCATCTTTGTTAGATGTGCAGTGTATTTCGAATGTAACTCTTTGAATTCTTCTTTAGATAATCCTGAGAAATTAATTATTACTTCATTTATTTCTTGATTTAATTCTTTTATTTTTGTTTTAAGGTCTGGATTTGAACCCAGTAATCTGCCTAAAATTGCTTTTGCATTAGCTTCGCCATACTTTTCTAAATTTTCTAGAACAAAACCTTTCATTAAGTTTAGTGTATGGTCGCTAAATATCTCTTTTGTCATAATTAGATTGTAGATGTTGTCTATATATAGTTTTTGATGCTATTTGCCAAATCTACGTTTTCGTTTAGAGAATTCTTCTATGCACTTGGTGAGGTCTTCTTTTTCAAACTCTGGCCAAGTTTTTTCCAAATAAAACCATTCAGAATAAGCTGACTGATAACATAGGAAATTAGAAGATCTGATATCTCCCCCAGTTCTTATAATGAAGTCTGGTTCTCCCTTGATAGAAAGATATGATTCGAATAATTCTTTGGTTATATCTGAAGATTTTATTTTATTTTCTTCGATATCTTTAGAAATATTTTTAGTAGCGTTGATTATTTCATCTCTTCCTCCATAAGCCATTGCAATGTTAAGGATGTATTTTGAATGATTTTTTGTTTTTAACTCTAAAATCTTAATTGATTCTTGTAAATCTTCTGGAAGTAAATGGAGATTACCTACAAAATTTATTTGTACTTCATTTTCTTCTATTTTTGGATCATTTATATATTTCTCAAATGTATCTTTAAAGATCTTCATTAAATGGCTTAGTTCTTCTTTAGGTCTGCTAAGATTTTCAACAGAAAGACCATAAATTGTTAATTGTTTTATGTTGCTTTCTTGGCACCATTCTAGAACTTTTTCTAATTTTTTTGCACCCATCTCATGACCTTGCCAAGGTTTTAACATAAGTTTTTTAGCAAATCTTCTATTTCCGTCAATAATAATTCCTATATGGTTTGGAAATGTTACTTCTTCAGACATTTTAACAAATTTGCTTTTTAGTCCACTTTTAAATATGTTGATTGAAACTAACTGTTTTATAAACAAATCTCAGATACTTTTATATATTCTTAGATGTAAATTTGATAACACTTTATAGTGGTGATAAAAAAACATGATACCTGAAGTATTAATTCCTGTCCAAAGATATGTAACAGTTCTACTACTATTCGTTGCAGCCTTTATGTGGCTATTACTAAGAAAGAATAGGGGTGAGGAAGGTTTGGATTCTTTGAGAATAAATAGGGTCTATACTATAATGGTTTTAGCAATCTTACCATTTATTGTTGGTAATCTCACTTTTTTCTCTGAAGATATTGCCAGGGTAGGAAATAGTTTCTTATTAGCATTAATTTTCTTAATAATGTTCATTGTATTGTTTAAGTTCGATAAAAAAAATAGTGCTGAAAGAGTTAAGGATTTGAAAGACATGATGAAGGGTGCTCAAAAACATCCAATTAAGTATGAATTTGCAAAAAAAATTGTTTTACCAGAGATTAAAAAATTAAAAGAAACAGAAGTGAAAATTGCCAAAGAGAAAAAGAAATTTAGTTCTGAAAAGTTAAAAGAAATGAAAGTTTTGAAGGCTAAAGAGAAAGCAATTGATGAAAAATTAAAAATAAATAATGAATTAAGTGATTTCATTAAGAAAAATCAGAAAAACTCTGAAGAAAAATCAAGATCAGTTAATGTTGAATTAAGTAAAATAATTGATTCTAAAAAAGATTTAGAAAAGAAAGGGAATAATATTACTAAGCGTGAAAAATATTTAGAATTGAAAATTTCAGAAGTTAAGAAAAGAAAAAAAGATTTAGAAATTTCAGTTAGATCTCAAAAATCAGATATTTCTAAAAAAACAAAAGAAGTTTTGTCCGAAGTTAGGGATAACGCAATTAAGGAAATTGAAGATAGAGAAAGAAAACTAGATATTGCTAAAACAGAGTTAGGAAGCTTAAAGAGGGATGTTACAAGAAGAGAGAAAAATTTCAATCCTAGAATTAAATTAATGGAAAAAAGAGAGAAAGAAGTTGAAGCAAGATTTTCAAAACTTAGGATTAAAGAATCAGAGATTAATGAATCAATGGATAATTTACAGATATTAAAGAAACAATTTGCAAAGGATGAAAGAGTTTTGAAGAAGAACCAAGTAGAATTTGTAGAGGATAGTTCTGAAATTATTCGTAGAGAGAAGAAAACAGAACGTGTAAAAGATTCATATTTGAAAAGTAAGGCGGAATTAGTTAATAGGGAATCAGAATTAAATACTTTTGAAGCAAGACTTTCTAGAAGGAAAAGAGATATTGACGCTCTTGAAAGAAGAATAGCAAGAAAGAATAAAGAAGTGAGTATACTTCAAGTTAGATTAAATAAACAATTAGAAGAACCTACTAAAGATAGGTCTGATAAAGATTTTGGAGAAATAGTTTCCGAAAAAGTTTATTCTGCAAAAAAGAAAGTAAGGAGTAAGAATGGCCGTAAGTAATACAGTATTTATGTTGGACGTGTTAACACTAGCATTAGTAGTTTTATCTTTAATATTATTAGTTAGAAATAGAGAGTATGAGCGAAGTGCTTTTGAGAATAGTGTTAACGCACTTATTTTTGGATTATTGATGATGGCAATTATCAAGGGTATCGATGTTCTATCTTTGTCTAAAGAAGCAGCTCCAAATTTCTTTGCTAGTACTGGTTTAGAAGCTTATGTTGGCGGAATGGTTACAGTTGCGCAAGTTGCTTTATTACCTCTTTTTGCCGTATGTGTTCTTGTTGCAGTTATATTTGCCAAAGATGCATTTGAGAACTTGAGTTAAAATTTCTTGTGATAAGAGGATTCCAGGTACACTTACAAGATGTGCTCCTAAGAAGAGATAACATTTTTAAATGGGATTAAAGGTTAATCTTCTACATGGGTTTAAAAAATTCAAGTTTTAAAATTATATTAAGCATTATTATTTTGTTAGTTATTTTTGCATTCTTTTTCAATACAGGTTCTAAAAAAGGAAATAATAACTGTTCTACTGAAAATGAATTTTTAGAAGAAGGTCTTGTATTCCAATCAGGTTTTGAAGGTGGTTCTGTTGGATCTCCTAACAACGCTCATGAAAAGATAACTGGCATAGATACAAGTTTTCCATCACATAATAACTGGAAAAAAAGCTTTAGTGAACATCCTTTATTTGGTAATTTTAATATATGGTATGAAGAAGGAGATGCATCTCAAAGATATGCAAGAATTATTGATGATCCATTTAATTCGAATAATAAAGTGCTTCACTTTTGGATGAATGAGCCACATATTAATTATGATGTAATTAAGAAAAAAGGAAGAATTCAAGCTAGTATAGTTAATAATAACAATTTGCGTTCCTTTTACATGAAACAAAGGGTGTTCTTATCCGATGATTTCGAACAACTTGAATCATATCCTAAAAAAATAAATTGGTTGACTCTTCAAGAATTTTGGAATGATGCAACTGGCAAAAAATTCCCATTTAGAGTAACATTAAATCTAAGAAAAACAGTTTCAGGAAATGGTAATTTGTACTTTGGAACTCATGCTCAAACTAAAGAGAAAGGAAAGTGGAACAATATATGGGATTCTATAAATAAAGAATATGCTGTGCCTAATAATCAATGGATAACAATTGAAACCTATCTTGTAGAGGGAAACGAAACCGAAGGGAGATTTGTGTTCAAGGTTACTGATGAATCTGGAAATAAGAAAACTATTTTTGACATTACTGGATATACCTATCATCCAAATGATCCTTGCCCAGACGGATTCAATAGATTTAATCCTATGAAACTATATACTTCAGATGATTTAATTGATTATATGTCTGAAAACGACAAAACCCTTCAGATGTATTGGGATGACTTTGAAATCTGGGCAAACAAAAAACCTTTATAATTTGGAGGGATATGGGTACAGAAAGTTTTATAAACTGGTTAAGGATTACTAATCTATTCTGAATACACATTTGGTGAAATCTAATGAGCGTGAATGACGATTTAAAAGAACACACAAAGAAAGGAACCACTACAGTTGGAATTAAATGTTCTGATGGTATTGTTCTTGCAGCTGATAAGCGAGCTACCTTAGGTGGAAGAATTATTAGTAACAAGACAGTTGAAAAAGTATATCCTATTGCAGACAATATAGCTGTAACTATGGCAGGTGTTGTTTCGGATGCTCAATTAATTTCAAAATTGATTACAGCGGAATTAAGATTAAAAAAATATAGAACTGGAAAAGATGCAAATGTAACCGAAACATCCAGCATGCTAGGTTCAATAGTTTATCAAAATATTAGAAGAATGAGTCCAATTATGGGTATCACTGGATTTTTATTAGGTGGTGCAGATAAAGACGGATTCCACTTATTCGACATTGGTGTTGATGGAAGTGTTTTAGAACACGATGATTACGTTACTGACGGAAGCGGATTTATGATGGCTTTTGGAGTTTTAGATACACTTCATAAAAAAGACATGAAAGTAAATGATGCAGTAAAGCTAGCAGTTAAAGCAATTAACGCGGCAATGCAGAGAGACACTGCAACTGGTGAGGGAATAGATGTTTACACCATAACAAAACAAGGAGTCAAAAAAGTATTTGCAGAAAAGTTGAACACAAAGATCACTTGTTAAATTTATTCTAATTAGTTTTATTGTACGAGAGTACAACCAAGAAATATTAAAATGGCAGACATTATAGCAGAAATATTAAAAGAACTACCTAGCGAAGCTAAGGTTAGTGACACCTATTTTGAAGGTGCAAATATTATTATTTACACAACTAGTAAGGATTTCTTTTTGAATAAAGGAGATACCATTAGAAAAGTTGTTCAAAAAGTAAAGAAAAGAATTGAATTAAGACCTGATCCAAGCTTATGTATGGAAATAGAAAAGGCAGAAAAAGAAATTAAAAAGCTTGCACCTAAGGATGCAGTTGTAACAAATGTTATTTTTGATCCTCAAAGATCTATTGTAATGATTGAAGCTGAAAAGCCAGGATCTGTAATAGGCAAACAAGGGGAAATTTTAAGAGAAATTAAAGAAAAAACTTTGTGGGTTCCAGTTGTAATTAGAACTCCAATTATTAAAAGTCAAATTATTGAAAATATTAGAAGTGTTTTATATCAAAATAATGATTATAGAAAGAAATTCTTAAACAAGGTAGGTCATAGCATTTATGGCGCTAAATCTGATAAGAAAAAAGAAGATTGGATTAGAGTTAGTATGCTTGGAGCAGGTAGACAAGTAGGAAGAAGTTGTATTTTGCTTCAAACAAATGAAAGTAATGTGCTTTTAGATTGCGGTATTAATCCTGGAATTGATGCAGGACCTGGATCTTATCCACTTTTAGATGCACCTGAGTTTAAGTTATCTGATTTAGATGCAGTTATTTTATCACACGCACATATGGATCACTGTGGATTTATCCCTTTCTTGTATAAGATGGGTTTCAGAGGACCAGTTTATGCAACTAAACCTACAAGAGATATCTCAGCATTATCTTCATTAGATGCAATTGGAGTTTCATTTAAACAAGCAAAGAAGAATTTATTCGAAATACAAGATGTAAAAGAAATGGTTAAACATACTATTACTTTAGATTGGGAAGAAGTTACAGATATTACACCGGATATTAGAATGACTTTCTATAATTCAGGACATATTTTAGGAAGTTCTATGACTCATTTGAATATTGGAAATGGTGCACATAATTTCTTGTACACTGCCGATATGAAATATCTAGATACTAGAGTTTTGAACAAAGCACATACTAAATTCCCAAGATTAGAAACCTTAATGATTGAAAGTACTTATGGAAATAAAGAAAGTGTATTAGGTTCTAGAGAACAAGCTGAAGAAGATTTAGTTAAGATTATTGAAGATACTAGGAAGAATAAAGGTAAAACTTTGATTCCAGTTTTAGGTGTTGGAAGAGCACAAGAATTATTATTAGTTTTAGAAGCAGCAATGCGTGAAGGAAAAATTAAGAAAATGCCTATTTACGTTCAAGGAATGGTGTGGGATATTACTGCAATCCATACAGCTTATCCAGACTTTTTGAATAAAGATCTAAGAAGAATGATTTATCATAAGGATGAAAATCCTTTCTTAAGTGATGTTTTCAAGAAAGTTGGAAGTAGAAAAGAACAAGAAAAAATTATGGAAAATGAAGAACCTTGTATAATTTTAGCAACTGCTGGAATGCTTAATGCTGGTGCAAGTTTAGAATATTTCAAAAAGATGGCAGGAAATGCTAGAAATAGTTTAGTTATGGTTACATACCAAGGTCAAGGAACATTAGGTAGAAGAATTCAAGATGGTGAAAGAAAAATAATCTTTACTGATGAAGGAAGAGCTTCAGAAGTTGAGATTAAGATGGGCATCCATTCAATTACCGACTTTACTGGTCATGCAGGTAGGAATGAATTAATGAATTTTGTTAAGGATTTAAGCCCTAGGCCCAAGAAAGTAATCGTACAACATGGAGAGAGCTCCAGATGTTTAGATTTAGCTTCTAGCATGCATAAGAGTTACAGATTAGAAACTACTTGTCCAAAGAACTTAGAGAATGTTAGGTTAAGATAGTTGTTACTTATTAGTTGTGACAAATAGAAAGACTTTTAAGCTATTTTTGTAGTCTACTTTTGTGGAAAAATGCATTATCACAGAAGTTTTGGAAAGAGTATATTATTTGTAGCTATCCTATTTGGACTAGTTTTAGGTGTTTTTATTGGGGGATTTGCTGAAAGTTATGCATCAAATGTTCCGGAAAAATTAAGCTCTTATGATCATGTTGAAGAAAGTAGAATCTCTTTGACCGGAAATTCTGTTTTTATTGATACTAATTATGATTTAAGATGGTCTAAGTTTGAAGATACTAATTCTATGAATCCTTTAATTGACAAAGGCCATAATGGTTTAGAATTTATTCCTACTGATGTTAATGACATTCATTTAGGTGACGTAATATCTTTTGGTTATGGAGATGAAGTTTATATTCATAGGGTTGTTGAAATTGGAAAAGACGAATTTGGAATTTATTTTGTAACTAAGGGAGATAATAATTTTAATATTGATGATGGCGTAAGAAGATTCGAAGATATTCAAGGTGTGTTATTTGGAGTAGTGTTTTAAGATGAAAAATGCTTATCAACAATTATTTAGAGAACAGGATTTTATAGATAGATTAATCGAAGCAAGAGATAGTTGCAAGAAAACACATGCCGAAACAGGATTTACTGTTGCAAGAAATACTTTTAGAAGAGATGCACAGTATCCTGAGGACAGGGATTATGTTGTTAATGGGGTTCAATTTGGCGATGAGGGCGGAATTAATCTTTCTTCAGAAAATTATGGAATCTTAGATGGAACATTTACTTTTTTAGATTTACATTTTCATGGAGAAATTGGAAAAAAAGCTTCAAATGCACCTGGAGCAATTTCAGCAGATGATTTTGCAGATTTAAACATTCATAGGATGCATCAGGCTGCAGATACGGGTGTAGTTACAAGTCCACTTTCACTAGTTGGATTTTATGGGCCTAATGGGAAAATTAGCCTTTTAGCAGTTCAAGAAAAATCTGAAGGTGCACTTTCTTTTGAAAGAATAAGAAACGCATGGAGATATTATGACAACAATATTGATGTTACAAAACCTGTAGAGTCATTAAAAGATTTGAAAGATGTACAAGAAGTAATTAGAAAAACTGGAGAATATAATGCCGAAACATTAGTTCTGCATAATGGTGAGTTTAGTGCTGAGATGTTAAGAAGGTTAGGTACATTTAAAGATAAATATAAAATAAATGAATCTATTTGGACTAAATCTCAAGACTTCTTTACGGAAGAACATCCTATTGAAAATCCTTTAGAAGATATAATTGACAATATGTTTTAGTTCTTAAATTGGGTAGAAGTGTCTATGAAAAAGAATAGAATTTAGTTATTCTTCTTCTGATTGGTCAATTTCAAATTCTGTTAAACAGTGTTGGGAACAGAATTTGCAACTAGTGCCTTTGAACTCGTGCTCAATGGTTTCATGCCCTTCAAGGATTGTTTTACAATTTTTACAGCGTGATGTTCCACTGCCATATTCATTGTATCCTTTCATGAAGCCTTCGTCAACGTCGGTTATTTCGTCATCTTTTTCCATTAATTCCTCTCGGCCTTTGCTGGAATAGATGCCCACGTTTTCGTTATCGGCGTTTCGTTCTTGTTCCTCTTTTGTGTATTCACTCATGCCAGAAAGTTACTTTGGTATATTTTTAAAGATTTGTTTTATGTAAAATAGAATTTAATTTTGGTGTTTGTCTTGGAGGAGGCAGAGGGAAAAAGAGGTGTTAGGGAAAGATAGGAACCCTCTGCCTGCGTCCATGACTATGATGTTTTTGGCGTTGCAGATGTTTGCTTTTGCCTAGAAGGATGTAAAAAATCACTTCTCTTTTTGTTTTTTCTCTCGGAAGATATTGAAAGTGAAACTTATATTTATAGTTATCTGCACTAGAGAATTTTTAATTGTAAAGTGGTAATAAACTTTTATTATTTAAGCAAGAATTTATATAAGTTTAATTTGTTTATTAAGATTGAGAGGTTAGCATTTGACACATATATCTGAAAGAGAGTTTGATTTGCCCAACGCAGTAATTGGTAAACTAATGAAGGCTGTTGTAGAAGATAAGAATGTAGTTTCTTTAGGTCCCGGTGAACCTGATTTTGATTTGGCAGCACCCTTAGTTGCATCTGTAAAGAAGCATGCAACAACAAGTAATCATTATAGTCCTCCTGGCGGAATAGTTGAGCTTAGAGAAGCATTAGTTAAGAAATTAAAAAAAGAAAATAATATTGATGCTCATCCGGATAATGTAATTGTAACAAATGGAAGTCAAGAGGCATTATTATTGGCCACTGCCTGTACATTGGATGTAAGTGAACAAGTAATTATTCCTAATCCTAGTTACTTAGGTTATTTGCCTATGTTTGAATTGTTTAATGCATTCCCTGTAGCATTAGAATTGAAAGCAGAAGATGGGTGGCATGTTAATCCTGATGAATTGAAGAAATTAATTAATAAAAAAACAAAAGCAATTCTGATTAACTCTCCTGGAAATCCGACTGGAAATGTTTTACCTAAGAAAATATTGGAAGAGGTTGCAGACATAGCAGTGGATAATGATCTTTATGTGTTTAGTGATGAAGCTTATGAAAAATTAGTTTATGGTAAAAAGCATCACAGCATGGGTTCATTTAATGGCATGAGTAAAAATGTTGTGACTATGCATACCTTCAGTAAAACTTATGCTATGTGCGGATATAGGGTCGGTTATGCTGTAGGTCCAACTCCTTTAATTGAGGCTATGAATAAAACACATGTTTATACCACTTCTTGCGCTCCGACATTATCTCAGAAAGTTGCTGTGGACGCATTGAAATTAAAAAAATCTTATTTGGATAAGATGGTAAGGGAATATGATCGAAGAAGAAAAATGATTGTAAAGGGATTAAATCAAATTGGTTTGAATACAGTTACTCCTAATGGTGCATTCTATACTTTGTCAGACATTAGTCATTTGTCCGATGATAGTTTTAAGTTTGCGTTTGATATGCTAAAAAAAGCAAAGGTTGGAGTTGTTCCTGGAAGGGAGTTTGGAAGATTTGGTGAAGGATATATTCGTTGTAGTTATGCTACAGAGTATAATAAAATAGAAGAAGCATTGAGACGTATGGATAAATTTATAAGTAAAATTAAGAAATGAGAATTCTATGTCAGATTTTAAGATAATTCACGATAGGCCCACTTGTATAGGTTGTGGCGTATGTGCTGCAATTAATCCTAAACATTGGGTTATGTCAACAGAAGATGGTAAGTCAGATGTAGTTGGATGCGAAATGGATGGTACTAACGAAGTATTAGAAATTGAAGAGTTAGGTAGTGATATGGAAGCTGCTGAGGCTTGTCCAGTGAATTGTATTCATTTATATGAAAAAGATAAAAAGTTAATTTAATCGCTATCCTTTAATAGGTAGTTGCTTTGTTTTATTTGAAGGTGTGATATGGTAAGAGGTATGGATTTTTTTAAAACTTATTCGAGATCTTCTAAAGATATGACTTTGGAAGAACATAGGGAACTTCACGTTCCTGCTGGAAAGTTTTTGAGGCATGCTATTTTTGGAATGAATGATGGACTGGTTAGTGTCTTGGCATTGACTGCAGGTTTAACTGGGGCCTACTTATCAAAAAATATCGTTCTCATTGCAGGCGTTACTGAAATGATTGCAGGTGCAATTTCAATGTCATTAGGAACTTACATTAGTACCAAAAGTCAAATTGAATTTTACAAAAGAGAAGTTAAGCGTGAAAAAGAAGATATGGAAAGATTACCTAATTTAGAAAAGAGTCATGTTAGAGAAATTTACAAGGACAAGGGGTTTAGCGGTGTGCAACTGGATAAAGTTGTTAATAAATTAACATCTAATAAAAGTATTTGGTTAGACGTTTTAGTTAATGAAGAATTGGGACTAAGTAGCTCTAAAATGGAGAATGCATTTACTGCAGGAACAGTAATGTTTTTTGCTTTTATTTTTGGATCTTTAATTCCTCTGTCTTCCTTTTTCTTATTACCTTTAGACATTGCATTAAAATTTGCAATTTTTTCTTCATTGGGAATTTTATTTTTAGCAGGTGCTGCAAAAACACATTTTACTGGAAGAAATTGGGTTAAGAGTGGTGCAGAGATGGTATTGATTGGTGCATTGGCAACAACAGTGGCTTATTATGCAGGACATCTATTAAGTGGAATTGTATCTTATTTAGTTTAGATATCCTTATATTGTTTTTTTAGTTTTAATGATGATGGCAAAATTTAAAGTAGTTTATGAAAGAAATGCTTGTATTGGTGCAGGTGCATGTGCAGCATTATTGGAAGAAAGGTGGAAAATTTCTGATATGGATGGGAAGGCAAATTTACTTGGTGGCGTGGAAACTAAACCTGGAGTTTTTGAATATGAATTTACTGAAGAAGAGCTTGAGAAGGTTTTAGAGTCTGCTGAGGCATGTCCAGTTAATGTAATACATATTTATGATGAAGAAGGCAATAAAATCGTCTAGTAAACCTTTTAATAGAACAATACCTTTCAAGCATATATGAAAGAGGCAGATCTTAACGAAGAATTGATAAAAATGGTAAAAGAAAATAAAGAAGATAGTGAAGTAATTAATACTGCTAAGTCTGAGGAAGATGTTGCTTTTGATGATGCATTTAATATGCTTTTAGATTATTATGAGGGATATGAAGTGGACGATACTTTAAGTCCATTCTATCATGAAGATTAAAATGACTATTAAACAAGAATTTACACATGGAACTGCATTATCTGATGCAATGGATTTAAGTACTAACTGGAAGAATCATATTTCTAATTGTGATAATGCTCAAGTTAATTTTTTGAGTATTGATGGAAATAAAATTGTTGTAAATGATGTGAAAAACAAATTATTAGATGATAAACTTTGGAGAAGTGGTTTAGAAGCAAAATCTCAACTAATGCTTAATGGGAATCGTGAAATTTTTATGAAGAAATCTGAAATTCTTAAATCCGATAATTTTTCAATAGCTTCTAAGTTTGAGGTTAAGGTAAACCAATCATTATCTATTGAGTGTGCTTGTGGTGCAGATGTCAATCTAGATTCTAACTTCGAAAGAAAAATTCTTTCTGGAAAAGAAGCTTCCGTTTTATCTGAGAAAATTGGAAAGATGTCTTATGACTGAAGGAAAAGTTTGTTCTAAAGATAATAAAAAGTGTCCTAGGTGTAAAAGTTCCCATGTGGAAGTAGAAGGGGATGATTTTTTTAGTTATGTTGTTTGTATGGAATGTGGATTTGATGAAAGTCTAGAATATGAAGCAGATCCCAATGAAAGGGTTGCAAAAGGCGGTGGGGGAAGTCCTTACAAGCGCGGTGGCTCTCTTAGAATCCAAAAAAGAAAGAATTAGTATTTCTTTATAAACAAAAATATTAAAAAGACTGTTTTTAGCATTGATTGCTAATGGCAGACATTTTAATCGTTATTGCACCTCAAGATTTCAAAGATGAGGAATACTTTTTGGTTAGAGAAGAGCTTGAAAAAGCAGGTCATAAAGTTTTAGTTTCTAGTTTACAAGATACAGCTACTTCTGTTGAAGGTAAGCAGGTTGTTACAGATGTGTTAATTGACGAAGCTGATGTTGCAGATTATGATGCTCTTGTCTTTGTAGGTGGTGCGGGTGCAAGTGTGTACTTTGAGAATGAAAAAGTATTAGAGATGTGTTATCAAACTATTGAACAAGGTAAATTATTGGGTGCAATTTGTATTGCTCCTGGAATTTTAGCAAGGGCAGGAGTTTTAGCTGGAAAAGATGCAACTTCTTTTGAGTCTGAGCTAAGTACTTTGGATGAAGCTGGAGCAATTACTTCAGATAGTCATGTTGTTGTAGATGGACAAATCGTTACTGCTGATGGTCCTCAAGCTTCTAATGAATTTGGTAAGAAGATTGCTGAAATTTTGAATGGTCCTGAAAGAGAAGAAGAAATAGTTACAGAAACAAAAGAGTATTATCCTTCTAATGGTGGAAGTCAAGAGAAAACGGATGAAGGTTTTGATAAAAATGAACCTTACTATGGTTCTGAAGAGAAACATCATGAAAAAAGAGTTGTTGAAGAATAAATAAGTTTAAATATTGAATAAATTTCTTTAATATGGAGTTGAGGTGAATGGAAGATACAATTTTAGAAGCAATCGTACATGGAATTACTTTTTTAGCAATATTATTTCCCTTATACTATTCATTTAAAATTTACAATGGCCATAAAGATGGACTTCTTAGTGCATTGAGATGGTTATTCTTTAGTATGGTTCCTGCAGCAATATATCACTTGTTGGAAGCAATTGAAGTATTAGGAATTTATACAATACTGCCTCCTGAAGGAGCAATGAGTCATATAGTTCTAGATCATGTAGCATTTATCTTAGTATTTGTTGGATTTGGAATTTTCTTAAGATTTTTCAAAAAGAGTTTTGTAGATCCGATTTATGCAAAATAGATTAAAACTAGTTTTATCTTCTTCTAATGCATTTTATTAATTCACATCAACATAATCCTTAAATAGATATTTGGATTTTGAAAATATATGAAAGATGTTATTATTCTTGGAGGCGGAGCAGCTGGATTAGGTGCAGCATTGTACTCTGCAAGATTTAGTTTGGATACTATTTGTATTGCAAAAGAGATGGGCGGGACTGGAAATATTGCCCATAAGGTTGATAATTGGATTGGAGAACCTGGAATAGGTGGAATGGCATTAATGGATAAATTTATTGCACATGTTAAAGAGTACAAAGTTCCCTTAATTACGGATACTGTTAAAGAGATAAAAAAAATTGAAGGTGGCTTTGAAGTAATTTGTGAAAAGGAAAGTTATCAAGGAAGATCCGTTATTTTTGCAATGGGGATGAAACATAGGGAATTAGGAATTCCTGGTGAAAAAGAATTTTCAGGAAAGGGTGTTCATTATTGTTATACTTGTGATGGTCCTTTGTATAAAGATAGTACTGTTGCTGTTGTTGGTGGAAGCGATTCTGCAGCATTAGGAGCAATATTCATGAAAGACTATGCTAAGAAAGTATATGTTGTTTATAGGGGAGATAAATTAAGAGCAGAACCATTTAATTCTGAACAGGTTTATGCTGATGACAAAACTGAAGTTATTCATAATGCTAATGTTGTTGAAGTACTTGGCGATAAGATGATGACTAAAGTTAAGTTAGATAATGGCAATGAATTAGAACTTGATGGTTTGTTTATTGAGATTGGGCATATTCCCTTGAATGAACTTGCAGTTAATGTGGGAGTTAAATTGGATTCACATGGATTCATAGAAGTTAACAAAGAAGGTGCAACTAATGTTGAAGGTTTCTTTGCAGCAGGAGATATAACAGATTCAACTAAACTTAAACAGTTTATTACATCTGCATCAGAAGGAAGTATTGCAGCACAAGGTGTTTACAATTATATTACGAGGTTAAAAAAATGATTGAATATGATAGTTATGGTCCAGAAAAAGTTCTGGAAGTTTACCATCCTAAATCTGGGATGAGAGGATTTGTAGTAATTGATAGTACTGCCTTAGGTCCTGCTAAAGGTGGAGTTAGAATGACTCCAACAGTTACAGCTCATGAAGTTTCTAGATTGGCTAGAGCAATGACTTGGAAGAATGCTTTGGCAGATTTGCCATTTGGTGGGGGAAAAGGCGGAATTATTGGAAATGATAAAGATATGAGTCCAGAAGAAAAAGCTGAATTCGTTAAGGCTTTTGCGGAAGGTTTGAAAGTTATCTGTCCGGAACATTATGTTTCTGCTCCCGATATGAATATGGCTGAACCTGAGATGAGAATATTTGCTGAAACTATTGGAGATATGAAATCTTGTACAGGAAAACCTGCAGATATGGGAGGAATACCTCATGAGTTAGGTAGTACTGGTTTTGGAGTATTCCATGCAACTAAGGTTGCAGTTGAACATTTAGGAATGGATTTGAAAGATGTTACTTTTGCTGTTGAAGGCTTTGGAAACGTTGGATGGTTTGTATCCAAGTTTATGACCGAAGCTGGCGCTAAGTTAGTTGCTGCTTCTGATTCAAGAGGAGTTATCTTTGATGAAAATGGATTAGACTTTGAAAAACTAGCTAGTGCTAAGAAAGATAAAAAAACTGTTACTGAATACGAAGGTGGAAAAGTTTTACCTGGTCATGACATCAAAACAGTTAATGCAGATATTTTAATTACTGCAGCAGTTCCAGACTTAATTAATGCTGGGGATGTTGATGAAATGAAATATAAGTTAATTGTTGAAGGGAGTAATATTCCTATGATTCATGAGGTCGAAGAATCATTCCATAAAAAAGGAGTATTAATTGTTCCTGATTTTGTTGCAAATTCTGGAGGAGTTATTAGTAGCTATGTAGAGTATACTAAAGGTTCTGTAGAAGATATGTGGAAGATGGTTGAAGAAAAAATAATTGTTAATACTAAATTAGTTCTTGATGGGGCTAAAGAGAAAGGTATTTCTCCACGTAAATACGGTATGGATATTGCTAAAGAAAGAGTTCTTGCTAAATGCGATGTTTGTAAGGTCTAAATAAATATTTATTTAGATCAATTTTATTATTTTTTATTTCAATTCCTTCTTTTTTTAGAAGTTTTATTTTATTTTTTGTTCCTGAATCAAAGTTTCCAACGTTTCCATTCGAATTTATTACTCTGTGACATGGTACTTTTGGAGCGTAAGGGTTTTTGTTCATTGCAGTTCCTACTGCCCTATAAGCTTTAGAATTAAGTGCTTTAGCTATTTCTTTGTATGTTGTTATTTTACCTTTAGGCACTGTTTTTAGTACTTTGTAGCATTTTTCTTGGAAGTTCATATTTTAACCTAAATTGGAAGATATTTTAAATACTTAATTAATATGTTGATTTAACATGGTATTTAAATTTAAGGAAAAACTAATATCTGAAATTAATAATTTAAAAATGGATGATCTGATCAATCTTTCTTTGGTGGGATCTTTTCAATATGCTAATTCTCTTAATGTTGTAAATGATGTAGATATCATAATTATTGTGAACCAACTCACTTCTGAAATTTATTCTAAAATAAATTCAAAATTTATTACTCTTGCCGAATCACTTACAACTGACGAAATTAATATCATTGTCGAGAATAGGATAGGGCCACTAAAGCCACAAATCCCTTGTTCTGGAAAAGTTGTACAACTTCATTTATTGATATATGATCTAGAAACTTGGAAAAATAGAAAACGTAAAACTGTATCTTTTGATTGGGTAAATTTTTGTAAATTCTTTTTTGGAACCCCTCTTAAAGATCTCACTCCACTAAAAGAATTAAAAAAAGAAGATTTGATCCAAGACTGGGATATTAACAAGTCCAATATATTAAATAGGTCTGCATTTTCTAGAGTTTATTTTGAAGATTCTGGAATGATGGTCTACAAAAAGAAATCTCTTCCCCTTTCAAAAGAAGAATATGCTGAAGGCATAATATACAATGTTTTAGTATCTTTTTTAAATTATTTGCGTTATATAGATCCCTCTATAATCAAACAAAAAGAGGTCCTGCTTGAGAATGGAGTTTTGCATCTCTCAAAAAAATATTCTGATTTTATGGTAGAGATTTATGAACTTAAATCTTTTTTAAGAAATGGGAATGATCTTGCTCCTAAAGAAATAAGTCTTTTAAGAAAGAGTGCTTGTGATTTTATCGATTATTTGTATAGCCTTTTGGAGTCTAAATAATCAATTCTCTTCTAGCCATTTAAATAATAATTCTTTTGATTTTGGAATTTGTTTAAGAATATTAATTCCATGGATATTTCCTTCATAAGGTTCTAATCTAACTCTGCTAGGAGATAAATTAAATATTTGATTTGAGGAGTCCCAAGAATATTCATCCCCTATACTGGAAAGAATCAATAATGGTCTATCGTAGTATTTTGCACTTTCAAGAACATTTATTCCTCGATATTCTATTCCTGGGGATAAAAGAACTAATCTATGGGCTTTGGGCTCGTTTAAAATGAAATTAAGACCTACATTGGCTCCAAGAGATGCACCCATTATAGATATTTCATTAATTTTTTTCTCAATTAAATAATCTGTTGCAGAAGTTAGATCTGAAGACATACTATCAAAATCATCTTGCGTTAATTCTCTGTTAGGTTTACTTTCACCATGGCCCCTTAAGTCTAAAGTAAGTACATTGTATTCTTTCTCTCTAAGTTCATGTATTAAAAAATCCCAAGAAGTTCTATCTTCCCCATACATGTGAATTAGAATTATTCCTTTATTGGACTTTTCTGGGTAAAAATCTCCATATAGTGAAATTTCTTCGGAAACTTGAAGTGTAACTTTCTGTTGAATAACTTCTCCTACATTCTCGGAAGGTTGATAAAACATAAATGCAACTACTACTAAGAATATTGCTGTTAGTACTGTTGTTCTGCCTATCATCTTAATTATAATTTATTGTTGAATATGCGTAAACCGCATTTAAGTTATCTTGGAAGATTACTATGCTGTTGTAAGTTTGTATGTTAGAAATATAACTTGCAATTTCGTATTCTTGTCCGCCTGAAATGGATTGTAATGGTTCAAGTAGTAAATTTCCCGAATCTAAATCTTCTTTAGTTGTAACTTGTTGTTTAACTGCCAAATATATGTTTAAGTCTGGATTTAAATTTGTATTGGTTATTGAAAATAATTCACTAAATGTTACTTTATGGACTCCACTTTCATAGTAGAGTAGCTCAATATCTCCAGAGGCTATTCTTTGTACTGAAGTAAAACTTCCAGTAGCAAGTAAATTTGAACTAGGGGCACAGTCATTGTCTAATGAATAAGTGCATGAAGATGGACAGCATCCATCATTGGAGTTACACATTGTAATCTCTGTATAAACACATTCTGCAGTACATAGGGCTGATGAGCCTAAGAGAGTGTTAGTTGTACAAGTGTTGTTATCATTACAATCCGAAAATGTTACAGGACAATCACCATCACATTCTTCAGGGTCTTCTTTAACATCGTTACCACAAATAGATTCACAATCGCTATCTGTTAAGGTTGTACAATTTGAAGGACAGTAACCATCTAAGTCTACGCAAAGTGGAAATGTATGGATGCATTCTTTTGGAGCGCCTTCGAAGGGAGATTCACAAGTATCTATTGTTTCTGGGTCACCATCTCCACAATCTAGTTCTGAAGTACATTCTATTTGAATTGAACAGTCTAAGTCAGTAGTTTCATTACACCCTTCTGGACAGAAAGCATCTTCGTTGATACAAGAAGTTATAATCTCGTTAAAACATGTTCCTTCAGAACAGTAATCCCAAGTATTTGTTTCATTGTCATTACAAACTAAAGGTGTACATTCGTGGTTAAATGCTTCTTCGCAAGAAGTACAGTATAGTGGGGAACATTCATTGTTTAAACAGTTTTCATTGAATAAACATTCTTCATCAGAATAACAGCCGTAAGCAAATTCTTCGTTTAATTCTTGTTCTTCATAACTATCTTGTGCCTGAGGTACGTAAGAAGTTTCATCTGAACTTGAATCAACTGAACTATCTCCACTAGTCAATAAAAACATGATGGGAATTAAAAGAATAACAAAAACAAGTGCTATGACTAATAGGCTATTAACGCTAGTTTGTTTTTCAGGTTTTGAAGCAAGAACCATAGCTTCATCAGTGTCTTTTTGGTTAAATCCTCTAGAAAGCATGATTTCTCTAGCTGCATCAGCTGTAAAACCTCTGTTGGCTAACTCTTTTGCATATTCAACTGCTTGTTTATTTGCCATTTTATTTATTAAGTAATTTCATAAGAATTGCTTTTTGAATATGGAGTCTATTTTGTGCTTGCGGGAAAACTATTGATTTTTTACCATCTATTATTTCTTCTGTAACTTCGTGTCCCCTCATTGCAGGAAGACAATGCATAAATACTGCTGTTTTTTTAGCTTGTGAAAATACTTTTTTATTAACTTGGAATGGTTTAAGGTCTTTTAGTCTTCTATTCTTTTCTTCTTGAGGAATTCTATAAGACATCCAAGAATCTGTGTAAATTACATCTGCATTTTTTGCTGCCTTTAATGGGTCCGTTGTAATTACTGCAGCTTTATTTTTGTATTTTTTAGCTAGTTTTTTAGTTTCAGTAACCACTCTTTCTTTTGGAGAATATTCTTTGTTTTTTGGACATGCAATTGTTAAGCTATTTCCTGTTAGTGCACATGCCCGCATTAGTGAATAAGTAACATTATTTTCAGCATCTCCTAAATAAGCAATTTTGAGTCCCTTGGTTTTTCCTAATTTTTCTTGAATTGTTAAGAAGTCACCTAAGATTTGACAAGGATGTCCATCGTTAGTCATCATATTGATTACGGGTACTGAAGCATTTTTTGCTAGTTTTTTTAGTTCTGAATGAGAATATATTCTAGCGGATATTACATCGCAATATTGACTTAGAGTTCTAGCTACATCTTCCATAGATTCCTTTCCTAGGCCCCAGGGGGAGTTTTCAGAATAATAGTTTATAGCGCTTCCATGTAGTTGAGTCATTGCAACTTCAAATGAGACTCTTGTTCTTAGAGAAGGTGCTTGAAAAATCATAATTAGAGACTTTTCAAATAAACTTCTAGTGTACATAGATTTTCTACTTTTTATTTCAATTGCCTTGTCTATTAATCCTTGAAAATCTTTTGGACTTATGTTGCTTAAGCTTACTAAATTCTTCATCGTTTCCTCTTTTTTATTTTTATTTTTTTGATTACATCCATTAAGTTGGGCCTTCCTATTTCTCTTAAGACATAGTTAACTTCCATCAAAGGTTTTTTTATTTTTATTTGTCTTTTAAGACTAACAGGTGTACCGTCAAGAACCAAATCCACATTGGATTTATTGATTGTTTGTTCCAATTCTTTGTTTTGTTTAGGAGTATATCCCATTGCAGGAAGTTCATTCCCTTGTAACAAATGAGGATACTTTTTGTAAGTGTCTTTTAATGTTCCCACGATAAATTTATGTGGTTTAATAATCTTAGCACCATATTTCTTTGCGGCAATTGTTCCTGCCCCAAAACTCATTCCTCCATGAGTTAAGGTTGGTCCGTCTCCAACAATTAGAACCTTTTTACCTTTCATCAATTTAGGGTTTTCAATTACTAATTGAGAATTAGCTTTGATTAGTTTGGCTTTTGGGTTGAATTTCTTTAAATTAATTAATAATTGTTTTACACCTTCCTTAGGTGCAGAATCCATTTTGTTGATAACTACTACGTCTGCAGCTTTGAAATTAACTTCTCCAGGATAGTATAACATCTCGTGTCCTGCTCTGTGAGGGTCTAAGACTACAATATTTAGATCTGGTTTGTAGAAACACATGTCATTGTTTCCTCCATCCCATATGATTACATCAGCTTCTTTTTCAGCTTCTTTTAGAATTTTACCATAATTAACTCCTGCATAAATAGGAATTCCTAATTTTACCCATGGATCATATTCTTCTCTTTCTTCAATAGTGCATTTGTGTTTGATCATGTCTTCATAAGTAGTAAATCTTTGAACTTCTTGTTTTACTAAATCTCCATAGGGCATTGGATGTCTAATTGCAACTACTTTGTAACCCTGTTTTCTTAGAATTTCTGCAACTCTTCTAGATGTTTGAGATTTTCCTGCACCAGTTCTTACTGCTGTAACTGAAATTAACGGAACTTTAGATTTTATTTGAGTTTCATCAGTACCTAGTAGACAAAAGTTTGCCCCTGCAGCCAAAACTGTTGAAGCCTTGTTCATTACATCTAAGTGCGGTAGATCGGAGTAAGATAAATATACTTTGCTTACTTTATTCTTTTTAATTAAATTTGTTAATTGTGATTCTGGATAAATTGGAACTCCTTTTTTGTAATACTTTCCTGCAAGTTTAGCAGGGAATTTTCTGTCAACAATTCCAGGAATTTGTTCTGCAGTAAATCCTATAACTTTGTAATAAGGATTATCTTTGAAATAAACTAAAAAATTGTGGAAGTCTCTTCCAGCTGCACCCATTATAATTACGTTCTTTTTCACCATCTTTTCACCTACCTTCTTATTACTGTTCCACTTTTTCCTATTAATGCTTTCTGTATGTTGTTTGAGGAAGTAATTATTACATTGTTTCCGCCATTTTTTATAAATTGTATTGCGGCTTCAATCTTAGGGCCCATTGAACCCTTTGGGAAATGACCTTCTTTTAGCAATTTAGAAGCTTCTTTTATGTTTAAACTTCTTATTGGCTTTTGATTTTTTTTCTTATAATTAAGATATGCAGAAGGTTCACTCATTAAAATTATTAATGTTTTAGCCTTAATTGAATTGGCTAAACATGCAGATGCAAGATCTTTGTCAATAACTGCTGGAACTCCATGAGTTATTTTACCTTTTTCTTTGATTATTGGAACTCCTCCTCCGCCAGCTGCAATTACAATTGTTTTATTTTTCAATAATAAGTCAATTATTTTTATATCATCTATGCTTATAGGTTTAGGGGATGCTACAACTTTTCTCCAACCCCTTCCAATTTGTTCAACTAACTTGAAACCTTTCTTCATTAGTTTTTGAGCTTGAGATTTAGTATAGAATGGACCAATTGGTTTTGTAGGATCTTTGAATGCAGGGTCTTTTTTGTCAACAAGTACTTGTGTTAAAATGCTTACAACAGGAGTTTTAATTTTGTTTTTTGCTAATGTGTTTTGTAAACTTTGTTCAATCATGTAACCCAGTTCACCTTGAGATTCTGCCACACAGACTTCAAGAGGAATAGAGTAAGCCTTGCCTAAAGATTCTTCAACACGGATGAGAATATTTCCCACTTGGAAACCATTTCCATGAGTAATTACAACTTTATGGTTTTTAATTAATGGAACTAAGTATTCCATTGTTTTTTTAGCGTTTTTGAATTGATTAGAAATAGTGGGTTTTTCACCTTTCTTAATTAAGGAGTTACCACCTAGTGCGATAACTATTTTCTCACCTCTTTTTAGCATATCTTTGTTAAGAATTTTCTATTTATATACTTTAATAATATTTATAGTTAAATCCATTACCATAACTTGTTTGGTATGAAAATCCATGATTGTAGTAAGGATGGTATCCACTGTAGTATCTGGTTCTGTATGGGCTGTAAGTGTGCGAACTTCTAGGATAATAGTTGTATCCTCTGCCATAATATCCAGAATTGTGAATATTAATTTCTATATTATTGTTCGTTGTTTCAACATTTTGTCTACTTTGATCAGTTAATGATTGTCCTAAATTAGGTAACTTAGTTTCTTGTACAACTGGTTGAGTTGCTGTGTTAACTGTTCTTAGGCTATTCACTACAAGTAGTTGATTTGTATTTGTTGATTCGTCTGAATCTCCAATAACCCATCCAAATGTAAAAATGCTCAAAAGTAAAATGAGTGTGACTACAATGCCTAATGCAATGTGTAATTGTTTGTTTTGGTCCATATTATTCCTCCGTTAGACCACCTTTTTTTTAAAATGAACAAACTTCTTGAAGTTCGCGCAATTTTGATTGTGCTTCGTGAAGATTTTCTTGATCTTGATCTGTATCTTCTCTAGCGTATTCTAATTTAGGTTCATATTCGTTTTTTAAGCTTTCTAATTTGTTATCATATTCTTCTTTGATTTTTTGGTATTCATCATCGTTCTCACCTAGATACGAAAGAATGTCATTAACGTCATCTTCTGCTTGTTTAATATCGAAAGAACATTCTCCGCCATATTCATAATATTCATAAACCTCATATGGATCTTCTTCAGTAGATTCTTCTTGATTTTGAGTATCTTCATTGCTTAAAGAAGGATTGTTGGCAGTATTGTCTTGAATAGTATCTTCTATTACTCTTCCAGTAATTGTTGGTGAGTTTTCTCCATTAAAGAAAAATCCAAGAGAAAAGAATACTGCAACTAGAATAATGCCTATTACAAATTGATGGCTTTTTTTTGGCATAATGCTGCTGAAGCCGAACATCTTGATATTTCTGATCTTGTTTTGGATGCCCATTTTAGTGATCTAACTTCTTTTTAGAAGGTTTATAAAGTTTTTCAGTCTTGGAAAGATTTATAATATTCCAACGTTTTAATGGGAACATCACAATTTAGGGGGATTTAATATGAGTGAAAGAACTGAAACTTTAATGCGTATTGTTGTTTGTTTTGTTTCCGGCATAATTTTACATGTTTGGAAGGCACTAATAATGGTTTTCACTGCAGTTAATTTTGTTATAACTTTATTCACTAATAGAAGAAATAAAGAATTAGCTCAATTTAGTGAAATATGGAATACACAGACATATGTCTTTTTGAGATATATAACCTTTGTAAGTAATGAAAGACCATTTCCTTTTGTTAGTTTAAGCAAGTCAATAAGTAAATTTAAGAGGAAGTAATCCTCTTATTTTTATATGAAATTGAGTAGTTTAGACAAAAGTTATTTTTTATCTTTAATTGTATTTTTATCTTTGATAATTATAGCATTTATTACTAATGTTAAGGATTATGTTAATGATGGAGTTATCTTAATTTTTTTATTAACTCTTCTTTATTTAGGTAGATCTTCTTTGAAATTAAATGTTTGGAGTTATTTGTTAATTGCATTTGGATTTTTATTACATAATTTTGGAGTATTTGGATTTTACAATGTTTCGCCAGTATTCATACAGTGGGACCATGTAACACATTTCTTTGGGGAATTGGGAATGGGAGTGTTTGTTTTTAATTATTTGAATAAATCTAATTTCTTTGTTAATGGAAAATTATCCACATTTTACTTATGTACTATTGCCGTATTAGCTGCAATGGGCTTTGGTGTTTTTGTAGAATTCTTAGAATTTGGAGGTTATTTCTTTGTAGGTGAAGGTGCAGGTGTTTTAGGCCATGGATTGGGAGATATTAATACTGAATTTGTTAATGGGGAATGGTTCAATACAATGTTTGATTTGATCTTTAACTTCTTTGGATCTCTTGTAGGTGTAGTTTTGGCCTATTTTGTAAGTAAAAATTAACAATTGTTTACTGAAGCATATAAATCTTAATAAATGTAAATTGCTGCTTAAATCGACGATTACACGCCTTTTTTAGGCACATTACATTCTTGGAGGAATAAAATGACTGATGAAATTAAATTAGAAATAGGTACAATGGCTCCGGCTTTTACAGCTGAAGCTTTAGTTGGAAATGATACTAAAAAAGTAAGTCTTAGTGATTACAAGGGTAAATGGGTAGTACTATTTTTCTATCCTGCAGACTTTACATTTATCTGTCCAACAGAACTTGGAGACTTAGCAGACAAGTATGAAGAATTTAAGGCACTGAATACAGAAATTTTAAGTGTAAGCACAGATACTGCATTTGTACACAAGGCTTGGAAAGATAATTCTGAAACAATTAAGAAAATAAATTTTCCAATGATTGCTGATCCAACTGGAAGAATGTGTAGAAATTATGGAACTTACATCCGTGATGAAGGTTTATCATTAAGAGGAACTTTTGTTATTGATCCTGAAGGAAATTTGAAAGCTTACGAATTACATGATAATTCTATTGGTAGAAGTACTAATGAATTGTTAAGAAAAATTAAGGCTGCACAATTTGTTGAAGAGCATGGCGATCAAGTTTGCCCTGTTAATTGGGAACCTGGAAATGATACATTAAAACCTGGAATGGATTTAGTAGGTAAAATATAAAATGGAATATAAATTACCAGAATTAAATTATGGTTATGATTCCTTGGAACCTTATTATGATAAGGAAACCTTGGAATTGCATCATACTAAACATCATGCAGGATATGTTGCTGGTTTGAACAATGCTGTAGCTAAATTAAAAGAATGTCGTGAAAAAGGAGACTATACTTTAGTTAAGCATTGGGAAAAGGAATTGGCATTTCATGGTGCAGGACATGTATTACATAGCTATTTCTGGAACAATTTAAGATCTGGAAGTGAAGATAATATTGCAACAGGTGCTACTTTTGAAGCTATTGAAGAATCTTTTGGAAGTTTTGATAAATTTAAAGAAGAATTTTCTAAAGTGACTTTGACTGTTGAAGGTTCAGGTTGGGGAGTTTTAGCAAAAGGTCCTAGTGGAGATTTGAAAATATTCTCTGTTGAGAATCATCAAAAAGTTTTCATTCCCGGATACAAAATTCTTTTAGTTTGCGATGTATGGGAACATGCATATTATTTGAAATATCAAAACAGAAGAGCTGAATGGATCGAAAATTTCTTCAAAATAATTAATTGGGAAGAAGTTGAAAAGAGGTTATAGTAACCTCAATTTTTATTTTTTAATTTCGTTTATGGGTAGTTTTATATAGTTTTTATTTTGAATTCTGAATATGGTTCATGATACGCATGTAAAGAGTCATCAACATATTAGAAAACGGGTACATACAAAATTTGAAAAGTATCCTCATCCAAATAAACTAAAAAATAATTTGGATAAACTGGTTTATGCTGCTGGTTTTTTTGGTTTGGTTATGACTATTCCCCAAATCTTAAAAATATGGGTTGAAAAAAATGTGGCAGGAATTTCTGTAGTTTCTTGGATATCTTATTTTTTGTAGCTTTGGTAATGATCTTTTATGGAATTGTACATAAAGAAAAGCCTTTGGTTATAACATATATTCTTTGGGAAATTTGTTATATTTTCATAATTGTAGGCGCTTTAATTTATGGTTAATAGGGTTAACTTTTTTTAATTAAGCTAATTCTTTTGTCCAATGGTGTGTTATCCAAAGTACAAATAATCCAATTATTACAGAAACCCAAGAACTTAATTCATAGTTGTCTGGAAGAAGGTATACATCCATCAAACCCCAAGTACCTCTCCAAAAAGCAACAACTGCAAAACCAATCATCAAAGTAAACATTGCTTGATTGAAAGGTTTTAACTTTTTTATTCTATGGAACATAAATTAATGGATTACTCTATATTAATAAGCTTAACTAACTCTACAGAACATTTAAATAAGTTTTAAACTAATCTGGATTATGTCTGAAGTGCCTAAAGAAATAAAGAAGATTTCTGAATTTGAATGGGAATTGCCCGCTAGTTACAAAAAAGGAATGAATGTTCCTGCTAGAATTATTGCTAATGAAGCTCTTTTGAAAGGAATGGACAAGGGCGTTTTTGATCAAGTAACAAACATAGCATGTTTACCTGGAATACAAAAAAAAGCACTCTGTATGCCTGATGGACATTGGGGATATGGTTTTCCAATTGGTGGCGTTGCAGCGTTTGATGTTAATGAAGGAATTATTAGTCCTGGTGGAATTGGATTTGATATTAATTGCGGTATGAGATTAATTACAACTAATTTGAGTTATAAGGAAGTTAAACCTCAATTAAAAAATTTAGTTGATAATTTGTTTACAACGGTTCCTTCTGGTGTAGGGTGTAAGGGTTTTTTGAAATTAAATAATCAACAGTTTGATGACATCATGGTTGATGGCGTTAAATGGTGTGTTGAAAATGGTTATGGTGTAGAAAGTGATATGTGGAATACTGAAGGTTATGGTAAAATAGAACAAGCAGATGTGGAGAAAGTTTCAGAGAGAGCAAGAAAAAGAGGAATTAATCAATTAGGAACTTTAGGCTCTGGAAATCATTATTTAGAAATTCAATTAGCAAAATCAATGAATGTTTTTGATGAGGATGTCGCAAAGAAATTTGGAATCATTGGAGATGATCAAGTTGTTATTATGGTTCATTGTGGTTCAAGAGGATTTGGACACCAAGTTGCAACCGATTATTTGAAAGTTTTTGACAAGTCTATGGATAAATATGGGATTAAAGTTAATGATAGAGAATTAGCCTGTGCACCATTTAATTCAGATGAAGGGCAAGATTATTACAAAGCAATGGCTTGTGCATCGAATATGGCTTTCGCTAATAGACAAGTGATAACTCATAGAATTAGAGAGGCTTTTTCAAGTATTTTCAAAAAAACTCAAGAACAAATGGAAATGAATTTAGTTTATGATGTTGCACATAATATCGCTAAAGTCGAGGAACATAAAATTGATAACAAAATAAAAAAAGTTGTTGTCCATAGAAAGGGTGCAACAAGAGCATTCCCTCCAAAACATAGAGAGTTGTGTCCTAAATATAGATCTGTTGGGCAACCAGTTATTCTTGGTGGAAGTATGGAAACAGGTTCACATTTGTTAGTTGGAACTCAAAAGGCAATGGATGAAACTTTTGGAAGTACTGCACATGGTTCAGGAAGAACAATGTCAAGAACAAAAGCTAAACAAGAATTCAAAGGAAAGGAATTACAAGAACAAATGATGAAGAAAGGAATTTATGTTAGATCTTCAAGTATGAATGGACTTGCAGAAGAAGCAGGTAAGGCTTACAAAGATATTAATTCTGTAGTGGATATATTAGATGCATATGGTATTGCAAGAAAGGTTGTTGGATTTAATCCAATTGGAAATGTTAAAGGATGAAATCTCATAAATTTTTAGAAGATGTAGCAATTGCTGATGTAGCTTTTGAAGCAACAGGGAGCAATTTGAATGAAGTCTTTGAGGCATGCGGCGATGCTGTTTTTGAAACAATTGCAGATTTAGATACTTTGAATGATACAGAAACCTATACATACACAGCTGAAAATGAAAATATTGAAGATTTATTGTATGAATTTTTAGAAGAAATTGTTTATTTGAAAGATACAGAATCTTTAATTTTCAAAAAATGTAATGTAAAAATCACTGAAAATCATAAAATTAAAGCTAAATTTATGGGAGATAAAATAAACCAGGAAAAACAAGAATTAAACACTGATGTGAAAGCAGTTACAATGCATATGTTTAGTTTGAAGAAGGAAAAAGAGGGATACAAGGCTACTATTGTCTTGGATATTTAACTATAAGGTTTTTAGCAACGAAATGCTTAAAAATATCCAACATAATTTTAGAGTATCTTTAAGCGTAAAAGGGATGATTAATTAATGGCAGCAAAAAAAGCTAGAAAAAGGGCAAAGACAACTAAGAGAAGTCAAGCTAAACCGAGAAATTCTAAGGCAGCTAAAGCAAAGAAGACTGCAAAGGTTACAAAAAAGGCTGTTAAAACAGATAAAAAAGAAACTAAGCCTAAAGAGGGACTAGTTATCAAATTTATTAGAAATTTTGTTAATAGAATGATTGGCAAAATGTTTGCTAAGAAGAAAAATATCAAATTGGGAATTTATGGTCCACCTAATGCAGGAAAAACTACCCTTGCAAATAAGATTTGTACGGACTGGTTGGGCGAAAGAATGGGTTCCGTTTCTAAAATACCTCACGAGACTAGAAATGTTCAAGTTAAGGAACAAGTTACAATCAAATATAATGGCAAGGAAATGTCATTTAATATTGTAGACACTCCAGGTATTGCAACTAAAATTGATTATGAAGAATTTTTGACTTACAAGATGAAGAATAAGCAAGCTAAAGAAAGAGCTAAAGAAGCAACCAAGGGAGTTATTGAAGCAATTAAATGGTTGAATGAAGTTGATGTTTGTTTAGTCGTATTAGATTCAACTGAGAATCCATATTCACAAGTTAACGTTACTATAATAGGCAACCTTGCTGCAAGAGATATTCCTGTATTAATTGTTGCTAATAAAGCTGATTTGAAAAAGTCCAACATTAGAAGGGTTGAAAATGCATTCCCTCAATATGAGGTTGTTGGAATAAGTGCAGAAAAGGGAAAGAATATGGAGGAGTTTTATGAGTCTTTGTTTAGACTTATTTAAGAGGTGATTTAGATGTTAACAATACAATTTGTACCTTATGGAGAAATAGAGAATCTCCCCTCAAAGGATAGAGTTTTGAAATTATTAGATATAGTTAAACAAGAGAAGATAGTTCTTTTACAAGGAAGATTAAAACCTGAAGAGGAAACATTGTTGATTATGGAAACTATGTCTCAAATTAATAAGAGCTTTAGGGGTGTTGAAATTTGCACTATTTACCCTGAAGAAAATAATTTACAGTTTTTTAACAAAGTAAAAAAAGAAATGGTCAAGTTCTTGATTGGCCAAAGAGATGGTATTACTATAATAGGTCCTTCTACAGTTGTTAAGGAAATTAGAAGAAATCCAAATAAGATTGAGTTATTTACTCTACCTGGAATGGGTGGTATGAGGTCTAAAGCTAAACCTAAAAAGGTAACAAAGAAAAAAACGGCAAAGAAAACTTCTAGAAAAACAGTTAAGAAAAGAACTGCAAGAACAGTTAAGAGGAAACGCTAATGCCTCACCAATGTGTAAGATGTTCTAAGTTATATGAAGATGGTTCTAGAGAAGTTCTTACAGGATGTACTTGTGGTGGAAAATTCTTTTTCTTCATGAAAGAAAAATCCATTGAAGAAGCAAAAAAACTTACTACTAGTCTAAGTACTGTTGACAAAGTTCAAATGGAAAAAGATGCCATGGAACTTGTTGGCGAAAAAAGTGACGATGAGAACAAAAAAGATTTGCCAGTAGTTTTAGACTTAGAATCTATCCGTGTTTTGAAACCTGGACATTTTGAAATTGATTTAGTAGATTTGTTTAAGGGTGAACCTTTAGTGTATAAGTTATCTGAAGGAAAATACATCATTGATATTGCCTCAACATTCAAAGAAGAAGAATGATCTGGGGATACCAGGATTTGAACCTGGACACGCCGCTCTGGAGGCGGCAACACTAACCAGATTATGCTATATCCCCTTCGAGTGATTATTTGACCATGTGATTTAAAAGCTTTCTTGATTTACTTTAATTAGCAGTATTAGCGTATGGTAAATAGAGGCTCTGTAATATATGATTATTAGAGAGTAACGAAATATATATTTACCATCGAAAGGTTTATATAGCATTCTTAACCGACCAATAGTAACAGAATCTACTATATGTAGAGACTGACATTACGATCCTTTAGGGGGGTTAACTAAAGATGAAAATGACAAGACACATGAAAAATATAGCTTTCTTTGTTCTAGCTTTGGTAGCATTGGTAGGTACAGCTGTATCTGTTAGCGCAAGTACAAATGATTATTCATTTGATATAATCAAAGTAAACGGCTTAGAAACTGACGTAAACACAGCCCTTGATATAGAAAGGGGAGAGAGATTAGACATTGAAGTATGGTTAATTGCAAATGCAACTGTAGAAGATGTTGAAATCACCGCTAAAATTAATGGTTATGAGTATGGAAGTATTTCAGATTCAACAGGATTATTCAATCTTGATGAAGGAAAAACTTACAAAAAGACTCTAACTTTGTATGTTCCTGAAGACATCGAAGCTTCTGAAGATTATACATTAAGAATTGAAGCATCTGATCAAAATAATGAAGAAACTGCAACATTCGGTTTATTTATTGACGAGCAGAGACACGGCTTAGCAATTTTTGACGTTCTTTTGAACCCAAGTAGCACAATCGCTGCAGGTAACTCTTTGTTTACCACAGTTAGATTAGAAAACTTAGGTGAAACAGAAGAAAACGATGTTAAAGTTACTGTATCCATTCCAGCTTTAGGTATAAGCACAGTTAATTATCTTGACGAGCTTAACACCGAATTTGATGAAGAGAATGAAGATCATTTAAGAAACGATAACAGTAAGCAAATGGATTTACTTTTAAGAATTCCATCTGATGCTGCAACAGGTACTTATGATGTACAAGTAGATATTGAGTATAATAGAGGTCATAGCTTTTTGACTAAGACTCTAAGCCTTAATGTTGAAGGTACAGCACAAGCTGCTGGCGCACAAACTGTAATCAATAGTGATTCAAGTTCAAAAGTAGTTAATGCTGGCGAATCAGTAGAATATAAGGTGATGATGGCTAACTTAGGATTAGAACCTGGAGTTTATTCCGTAACTGTAGATGGTGTATCTGCATGGGGAGAAGCTGTAGTTCAACCAAGTTTCTTGACTATTATGCCGGATTCAACTGGTGAAGTTACAATTACTGTGACACCATATGATTCAGTAGATGCTGCAAGTCATACATGGGTAGCAAAAGTTATGCTAGGAACTGATGTTCTAAGCGAACTAGTTTTTACTACTAAAGTGGAAGTTGAGAATACTGTAGAACAATCTAACGATACTGTTAAATCTGTTTTAACTGCAATATTCTTTATCTTGTTGATAGTATTGGTAGTTTTGGCTATTGTTATTGCTTTTAGAAAAGTTAGAAGCGATGATGATGAAGATGAAGAGACAAGCGCTCTTGAAGGTCAAACCTATTATCAATATTATCCGAGAAACTAAATAAAGAGAGGTTAACCCCTCTTTTTTTCTTATTTTTATTCCTTAGTGAAAGTTTTATAAACTTTAAATTTTAATTTTATTTATGTATTCAAAGAAAGCATCGGTTATTTTTTCTGTAGTAATATTCTTATTTGTAGCAGTTGTTTCTATTCAATCAATTTATGCACAAAGTTTAGTTAGTTCTGAAAAGTATTTATGCGATGTAGAGTTTACTATTGAAGAAACATTATCTAATCCCCAATTAACTACCATGGATGTTAGTATGGTTCCAAAAGAAGATGCGGATGTTTACATTGAGTAGGGTTATAAAAGAGAAAAATATTTAGCGAGTACTTCTATTAAAACTGTTTTAGCAGGAGAAAGAGTAACTTTCAAATTAGATAGATTAGATCCTGGAAAAAGATATTTTTATAGAACTAGATGTAAAAAAGCTAATGGAACTAGTTTTGGAGTTCGAGAAGAATATACATTTAGAACCTTAAGAGATAGGGATGATACTAATCCAGTTACCTTTGTAGCAATGGCAGACTCCCATTATTATGGATTATATTCCAGGGGAAATAGGAATGAGGTTTGTGCTCCTGGAGTTCCAAATCAAAGGGCTATAGATGGAATGGATTTACATAAACAAACATTGAATAATATAATTGATATTTCCCCTAAAGCAGAATTTTTTGTAATGGGTGGAGATGAAGCTATGACTCATTGTAATGGGTGTGATAGGTGTAATATTAATGGTGAAGATTCTGGAGATACCTCTGTTGAAAATGCAAGAGAAGCAGAATTAAGATATGAATTAATCCTTGGCGAGGATGTTTATGGTGCAATTACTGATTCTGCACCAATGATTTACAAGTTAGGAAATCATGATGGAGAAACTAGTTTTGGAGACCCCAATAGTGCACTTGACCAATGTGATCATTCTGATAAAATTGCAAATTTAAGCCATAATGCACGAATGAAATATTTACCTAATCCTAGCGAAGTATTTATTGGTAATCCCGAAGGTCAGTATTATACTTTTTCTTCTGGCGATGTTCAAATAATAGTTTTAGATATTATGGGCGGTCCCGAGGATATTCCTCAAAATGTTAATGAATGGACCTTGGGTACCCAACAATTATCGTGGTTTGAAGAGGTTTTGAAAACTTCTGATAGAAAATGGAAGTTTGTATTTATTGAGCATATAGATGGAGGAGTAACTGATCCAAATTCATCAATATCTTGTTATTTTTATGGGCGAAGTAGTTTGAAGGCTACGGATAATGGAGAAGTTAATGGTACCTTTTTAGGAGAGCAAGCAACATTGCACAAATTAATGAAAAAGTATAATGGCCAATTTTTCTTTTTGAGTCATGATCATGTAGCAACTATTGGTGAAAAAAAAGATGCAAATAATCAAGGTGATGGAGTGTATTATATCTCTGGTGGAAAATCTTCTGGTGTTGGAGCGCCTTGGTCAAAATTAAATTGCTTCAAAGATGTAATGGATTACGATAATAATGGCGTTGCAGATTATAATAAAGGAATTTGGGGTTCAGCAGATTCCGGATACTATGAAATTGTGACAGATAATAATAAAGCAGATATAAAATATATTGTTAGTGACCTAAACAGCGCATTTAATGGAAGGACTGCCTTTGAATATACCTTTTGGTTAAACGGAACTAATAATTTGCCAATTTATTAATTTATTTTTTTAACCATAATGTTTATAATGCCGTAGTGCAACCTTTTTTTATTACTTTTAAGAAGAGGGATACGTTTGTATAAGAAGTATATTACAAAAAGGGGTAAAAAATTAGGTCCATACTATTACGATAGTATTAGACTGAAAAATGGAAAAGTTAAATCTGTTTATCTTGGTAGTGATTTAAAGAAAGCCGGACAGAAATTAAAAGTATTAAAGAAAGAAAGTTCTAAATCGGTCCATAAAAGAAGTAGTGCAACCCTGAAAAAAACATTAAATCCTCGAACACATCTTATCTTAATTAAAGATCATGATGTACATATGAAAGATAGAATATTCTTGTCTTTTGTTTTGATAACTATGTTAGTAGGATTTATGCATTTTGGAGGTATCCTTAATGTTGATAACAGTAACGATATTAGTGGTGGTTTTGCTATTGAATTTAAAACATTTTCAGATATTGCTAGAGAAGGCTTCGAAGATGGAATCCCTATAACTGGTAATGTAGTTTCTGAAGGAAATAAAATAACTGGAGATTTTATTTTTTCTGAAGCAAAGCCTGTTGAAGAAGGAGAACATAAGATCTCATTATTAGTTAGTGAAAGTTCTGAGTATAGTTTAAATTTTAATGGAATTGAAAAACTAAAGAGTTTGAAGCTATCTGGAAGAACTGCTTCTTTCGAAGAAGGTGTAGCTAAAATATTTTTATCTGATGTTGATTCAGGAGATACATATTTAGTTTATGATAGTGAATCTAATGATGAAAGTTTTTTTGATTCAATAGGTATAACTGGTAATGCTGTTCTTGAAGACCCTGTTGAAAATATTAAGAATTACAAGGAAATTGCATCATTATTAACTGGTTTTAATGTAATTGATTCACGAGGTAAAAAAGTTAAGTATGAATCTTTGAATGGGAGCAATGGTACTGCTGTTGTTGAACTTGATGATTTTATTGAAATAGAATATCCTGAAAAAGAAGGGTGGTTTGCATATGAAGAGTATTCTTCTAAGGGATTAATTGAACCAAATAACATATCTTTTGAAAGAGTATTTGGGTTTGATTTTAGTGGATTGAACCTTACTGCCTTTAATGAAACTAATACTTCTTTTAGTGCACAATCTGAAGGAGACTTTTTGTATGGTTGTAGTTACTGGGATTTTGAATTTGGTATTTGTTTAACTGATTGGATATATTTGTTCGATATTAACAATTCTGAAAATTATACTGCAGATTTAGCTAGAGAGGTTATGGCATTTGCAGAAGGAGTATTTGAATTAGAAGATATTGAAGAAGATCTAGAAATTGAATCTGAAGAAGAAATTGAAGTAGGGAAAGAAGATTTTTTGGTTAACCTATTAGATATTATGAATGTTAGCGATTATACTATAAATTCATTTGATTCTGGATGCGAAGATACTTGTAAATTAAAGAATGTATTAAGTAATAATTTTATTTTGAAATTTTATATTAAAGATTCAGTTTTGGATTTAAGTTTGATTAAAAGTGAGTATGAATCTTTAGAAGGAGTTAACTATTCTTTATCTTTTAATGATGGACAAGGAAAAATTATCCTTGGAGTTGAACATATTCAACCAGAGATTATTGTTGAAACTTTGATAAATGTTACCAATACAACTACCATAGTTTCTACTGTTGGAAATGTTACTGAAGAAACAATACAGTACGGTGCGATTATAGGTCAACCTGTAAAATGGAAGAAAAAAATAATGCTTGATGCTGCTAAAGAGAAGGTTGAGTTTGAACTTCCTGATGTAGCTGAGAATATAACTTTGAATAAAATAGTTAATGGAAAAACTGCCCCTATTGTTTCTGCTAGTTTGGATGAAGGTAATGGGACGATTATTAATTTAACTGGAGATTCTTCAGAAGGATTTACAAAAGGAATTTTGAATTCAATAACCGGAAATTCAATAACAGGGATGGTCGTTTCTGAAGTTCCTTTGATAGAGACCCTACCTTTACAAGAAACAATTGTGAATGATTCAAATCTTAGTGCAGAGGTAGATATAGTTAAAGTTGATGATCTAGTTGAAACTGTTGAGATTGAATATGAAACGCCTGGTCCCACATTAGAGGTAGAAAATATCTCCGAAGGTGTGAGGGTAGTATTAAAATCAGATTTAACTTATGAAAATGTATTATCTTTTGTTAACATTCCTGAAAGCGAGGCTGATAAAGTTAATCTTTATAGAATAATTTTAGACACATTTACTGGGAAAGAAATTAAACAAAAACACAACTTTTCATTAAAAGATAATAATCAAGATGGTCTTGTTGACTATGTTGAATGGGTTGTACCACTTTTAGAAAATAATGAAACTTATGAAATAATTGTAATTACTAATGCATTGCATTTAGATGTAAATAGGACATTTATGTCAGATATTTACAGTAATGTAAGTAAATTAGATGGAATTTGGAGTGAGACAATAAATGATGGTGAATATGTAAGAGTAACTTTTGAAAAAAACTTAAGATCTGATAACGATATAACAATTTATCCTCAAATTATTGAAGGGTCTCCAAAAATTGAAATTTATACTGTCGATGGGAAAGAAATTATAGCTGAGTTTGTTGCTATTAGAAATGATGAATTTAACAAAGTTTATTTATCTGGACTTGCAGGTGTACAAGATACATTTGATTTGAAAATAATTGACGGTAAAGTAAAATTTGATTATATTGTAGATCCTAGTGGTACAAGCGACTTTACTATTCAAAGGGGTTCATTGATCATGGGTTCTGCATCCCTAACTGGAATATTGACAGAGGGTGTAGACTTTAATCAATGTACTGGAAGTTGTTTTATTAAACAGGTTTCTTCAAGAAACAATGCTGTTGGAAGCACATCTGGTGGAGGAAACCAAAATGTGGATGATTATACTACTTACATTTCTGATGATACAGGACTTACAGCTGGAAGTGGGACAATTACATTTACAAGACGTGGGTCTGCAACAAACAATAGAATTTCTTGGGAAATCTGGGAGTATAGTGGAACAATTGGAGATCCTAATGAAATGGATGTTATTGATACTGGAACTTGTTCTTTTGGAACATCTAGTTTAACTTGTGATGGAGCAATTATTGCTCCCACTGATGATGCAGATGTTGTTGTATTTTTGACAGGCGCCAGTAATTCTGATGTAGGGAGAAACGATCATCAATCTTGTATGGTAACTTCTGCATGGGTTGCCGTTTCAGATTTACCCAGATTTACAAGGGGAGAAGCTGCAAGCGATAATTGCGATATTAGTTATGCAATTGTAGAATATAAGGGTTCAAATTGGAATGTTCAAAGAGTAGCGCATGCCTTTAATGCATCTGCAATCCAATATGATACTATCACTGATGTTGGTGCCATTAGTCGTGCATTTTTCCATACTCAACAGAGAAATGAAGCAGGAAATAATTATGATGGTTTGATCCAAGGTGGTGCAGAAGTTGAATTGACTGCAACAAATACAGTTACTTATAGTTTGCCTAGGGGCACTACGAATTGGGGATCAAATATGAATGCGGTAACATGGGTTATTTCTAATACTCAAACCGAAAACTATCCTATGAAAGTCACTCATTATAATCCTACTGCGCGTCCAACTGGTGGTGAGGAAGAAGATAATTGGCAAGTAACACTTACAGGTTTAACTTACGGATTAGGAGAAACTTCTATTGCAGGTGTTAGTTCACAGTCCGGTGGAACTGGAACGGCATGGCCAAGGGGATATGTTGCAGTTCAACTAACCGATACTTCTACTGCAAATTTATGGCAATCTGACAGTGGACAGATACAAGATTATACTTTTCAAACAATTGAATGGCCAGCTTATTCTGGTGGCGGAGAATCTTCTAATGTGACAGTTAATGAAACTGTTGTTGATGGAAATGGTGTTCCAGTTAATGTGTCGTTAGAAATTAATAGTGATGGGGGAGGAAATGTATATTCTCAAAACGGAACTATTCACAACTTGAGCTTATCTTCTGGAATTTATGATATTATTCTTAAACCCATTGATGGAACTATCAAACAAATCCTTTTTGAAGATTATAACATGTCTAATGGGGTAAATCAAATTATTGATTTGGATAAAGCAGTTCCAATAGATAAATTTCAAAAAACATTTGCAATTAATCCCAAACTACAAAATTTTGTAAATGCAACGGTAACCGTTACTGCAACTTCCAATACTTTGTATAAATGTGCGGATTGGAATTATACTGATCAATCTTGCGGAGGGTCATGGACGTTATTAAAAGAAGGGATGATTCCGGGTCAAGATTACAATATAACTATCACGCCTAATGACCCAGGTTTTGGTGAAATAAATATAACTGCTGCACAACATTTGGATGAAAATTATTCTTTTATTTCAGATGTGTATAATCAAACTAATGCTTTGGATGGTAATTGGACTGAAATGATTAATAATACTGAGATTGTTAGGGTAACTTTTGAACAAAATTTAACTCCTGCACACCACATTAAAATTTATGTAAGGAATAATCAAAGTGCGAATACTCATGTGAAGGTTTACGAAGAGAATACTTCAAATTTAATTACTACATTTGATAACATTAGTTCTGAAGGGTATTATAAGGCCTATTTGACGGCTATGTCTGGAGAGAATGATACATTTGATTTGAAAGTTATTAATGATGATGGATTAAATACTGCGTTTTTAGAGTTTGATCACATTATAGATCCAAATGAAATACCTAATGTGACAATTACTGCTCCTGCAAATACAACTAATCATGATTCTGGTACTGCAGGTGTTGAGCTTAATGTAACAGTTGTTGACGACCTGTTGCCTGTGGATAATGTTACTTTGAAGATTTATGCTTCTAATGATAGCAATCCTGAATTGGATGATTTAGTTTACAAGGCGAATGTAACCAATGGTACGAAAGTAAGCTATAATTTTAGTAAACGTCCTTTCGATATTGTAAGTGATACATTATTTGGATTCCATTTTGATCAAATTTTATCTAAAGGTGAATCTTCAACAAAGGTTTATGATTGGGCAGATGTTAAAAATGGTACTCCGGGGGGCGATGCAGCAGTAGATTATAGTAATGATATTTTTGGTGGAAACTTTGAGTTTGATGGTACAGGAGACTGGGTTACAGTTGCCCCTGGATATACCGAAATTCAACATAGGTGGAATTTAACTATTATGGGTTGGCTTAGGTCGGACGATATAACTCAATCAAGAATGTTTGCTGCCCAGGGAGTGTTTGATCCTGCTGGTGCTCCTGGACAATATGTTGGTTTTTTTGTTGGACAAAATGGCAAAAATATGGCAGTTATTCAAGGAAATGGTGCAAGTGATACAACTTCTCTTACTCCAGGTTTTTTTCTTAATAATGGCGAGTGGGTTCATATGGCCATTACAAGATTTCAAAATGGGTCATATGCAGTATATAGGAATGGTGTATTGAATAACACATTTACAAATACTCATGCAATTTACACTGCAGCAATTCTTAATTTTAGGATTGGAGCTAGTAATTCTAATGATGGTGGTAATCCCCTTCCTTGGAATGGGGGTATTGATGATTTTATTGTAATAAACAGAACTTTAACTAGTGAAGAAATAAATCAAACATTAAAATTAACAGATACAACTTATTATTGGAATGCTTCTGGTGATGATAGTCAGTTAGTTAATAATTCGGATTTATTTCAATTTGACATAGGTGCTGTTGTGACGAATACTCATCCCAATGCAACTGTAATTGCACCAATTAATACTACTAATTACACAGATGTAGGAGAAATTTTATTGAATTCAACTGTGTTAGATGCAGAAGATCCATTAATGTTTGTTAAGATTTATGGGTCAAGTGGACAAACTAAATCTGACGTTTCATATTCAGATATGCTGTATCAAAACATTAGTTGGCAAAACAATACATATCTTACCTATAATTGGACAGCTCCAGTTTTAGTTCCAGATAGTAATTATTTATTGTTGGCACATTTTGATAATAATACTAAATATGGGGAAAATAGTACACATGTTTTTGATTTTGCTGATTCTGACGGTGTTCAAAATGGAACTATGGGGGGTGCTGCAAGAATTAATAAAACTGGGGGAAGACTTGGGGGGACATTTTTTAGTACGGCTACATCTATAGATAACCTTGTAAACTTTGGGGATCAAGATAATTGGGTAAGTGAAAATAATATTTCTTATTCTTTCTGGGCCAAACCAAGAATTTTAAGTGACACAAGAGGAATATTTGATAAAAGGGCTGCTGTTTCTTCAGGTTTTGCAATTAGACAGGTTGGTGATGATTTTGGGTTGAAAATAGAGGGGAGTACACCCATTATTGATGGGGTCTTTCAAAAAGACGAATGGACTCATATTGTTGTTAGTTTTAATGAGAGTGATCAAGTAACAATCTACATAGATGGCGTTTTTAATAGTACATTTACAGTTCCTTCAATGCCTAACAATGATGCAGCTGTTTTAATAGGTGTAGGTAGAACAGCCGTAGGTTTAATTGATTATGAATTTAATGGATCTATAGATGAATTTGCAATTTTAAATAAAAGTTTAAATGCTTCGGAAGTTTTAGATATGTATAGATTACCTTCTGGAGATCATTCTTGGTTTGTTGAAGTTGATGATTACGATACTGAAGAATATGTACCTAAACTTTCAAATGAAAGTGATTCTTGGATGTTTACAATAGATAGGAAACCCGAAATTAATTCCCTCTCAATAGGCCCTACAGGAGTTAATAGAACCACAGGTATTAATTGTACATTTACACCATTAGATGATTGGGATTCAACATTAGATGTAACGATTAAGTATTACAATGGTACTGATTTGTTCGCTACTAAAACTCCTACAGGTTTAACTTCAGGATATCCATATACGGATAATCTTTCGGCATTTACATATAATCATTTTGAAAATTATAGTTGTAATATTACTACAACCGATACCAGGTCCAGTGTTTCAGATCAAGAAAATTCATCATATATCTTTATTGAAAATTATGAACCTGGCACGGCAGTACTAAATGGCCCTGATGAAACAATAACTTACACAAACAGAACACCTACGTTTAATTGGACTCCCTCTGATATTTTCGATAGGTTGCCAAGTGTAAGTAATACTTCTTGCGTTTCAGAAGGAAATTTCTTTTGTCAAGGTAGAACATCTGATCCAGATCAAGATCAGGTTAACCATACATTGAACATTAGTTGTTTTGTTGTGGCAGGTGGAACTTGTGATGACGAAAGAGAATATTTAGTTGTTGAAAATTCAACGAATTGTGATGCTAATGCTAATGGTTATCTTGATAATGAAGATAATTGTACTTTTACATTACCTACAGAATTAACTAGATTTTATGACGATAATAATTTTTATAGGTGGACAGTAAAATCTGAAGATCCATATGTACAAGAAGAAGATTTACCTACAGTATTTAATTATAATTTGTCTACTTATATTGCATTAGACATTTTAGATCAAGTTGTTGATTTTGGTAGTTTGGGTGTTGGGGTTAGATCGGAAACTTCTGGATGCGATTTATCAACACAAACTCCTACACCTTGTCCGATTTGGATTGAAAACTCTGGAAATGTTCTAGCGGATGTTAATATTACTGGGCCAACTGTTGCATTTTGGGATACACAAAGTTTACCTCATAGTATAGATTATTTTAGTGTGAAAGTTGGAGATGGTACAGAAGGATCTTCTTTTGATTCTGCAGATTCAAATATTACTTACAGAATTATGCCTGCCTCAGGAGTTACTGAAAAGTTTATTAATAATTTAAGCAAAGATGATTCTTCTGATGAAGCTAGAATTGATTTTAATATATCTGTCCCTGTAGGTGAATTGGCTGGCGCAAAGGGCATGATTTTGGAATTAACAACATGGTATGGTGAAATCAATGGAGGGTAAGAAATTTATTTTTAATTTGTTAAGTGTTTTTACTTTGTTAGTTTTAACTGTTTCATTGGTTAGTGCTTTAGGCATTTCTCCTGCCAAAAAAATTGTTGATTTTGAAGATGGCTTAAATTTTGAATCGGAATTTAAAGTAGTTAATACTTTAGACAGGTTTACTAAGGTTTCAATAGGTGTAGAAGGAGAATTGTCTAAATATGTAGTTTTAGAAAAAGGAAATATTCTGTCGTTGGAGGCCAATAAAGAAACTATTGTCAAATATTCATTGAATATTCCAAAAACTCTTTCAAAAAATGATATCTCTCAGGGAAATAATGATATCTATTTTACTGCTAGGGAAATTGTAGATCTAAAAGAGAATTTAATAGGTACCAGTGTTGGTTTGATTAGTTTACTGAGGGTCAAAGTACCTCATGATACCAAATATATTTCTTCTGATTTTTACATTTATGAGGGGGACGTAGGATCAAATACTATTTTTGTAATTCCTGTTGAGAATTTGGGTGTAGAAAATCTTTCAAAAGTTAGCGTTGCTTTGAATATTCATGATGGACAAAATACTATTGATGAACTAAAAAGTAAATCTATTCCCATAGTTACTGGAGAAAGAAAAGAGATTAGATTAGTTTGGCCAACTGAAGTTAATCCTGGAGAGTATTTTGTTAATGTTATTCTAGAATACGATTCTAAAATTAATGAATTTGAAGATAAGTTTATTGTTGAAGGAAGAAAAATGAGTATTAATGACTTAATTGTGGGAGAAGTTTTGGGAGATGCTGTGAAATTCGAAGTGACTGTTAAAAATATTTGGAATGAAGAATTAAATAATGTTTATGCAGAAATAAGTGTTTATGATCTGAATAATTTATTAATAAGCTCATTTGTCACATCTAAGGAAAGCATTTCCAAACGAAAAGAAGGAAAATTTACAGGACATATTGATGTTGGAGACTTAGAGGAAGGAGAATATATCACTAAATTAAGAGTGCATTATGGAAACAAAGATATCGAACAAAATATAGAAACGACGTTTTACGAAAATAAATTTGTTGTTGAAGGAGTAAAACAAGGTTATGGGGGTAAATTTACTAGCAATCTTTCTTGGATATTATTAAGCATATTGATTATTTTAATTATGATTAATCTGGTTTGGATGCATTGGTTTAAAAGGAGAGATTAGAGAACTATGGCAAAGTTTATATATTCATTATAATAGGTTTTGTTCAATGGTTAGGGCGAAAAAGACGGTAGTTAAGAGAGAACTTGTTTTTGCATTATTAGTTTTAGTTATATTTATTAGCCTATTAATTACTTGGACTGTTGTGAGTAACGTTGAAGAGGATACTGTTACTGTTGATCAAGAAGAAGAATCATATGAAGATAACACAGGTGCAAAAGTTAATATAGAAATTTTACCTAATCCTGAAACTGAAGAGGGAAGCACATGAAAATTACTGACAGAGTTTTAAATTTTACAGGATTACTTACGTTATTAGTAGTTCTTGGATCTATTTCTACCATCTTATTTGTTACAGGTGGAATTAGCGGATTAACAGGATTTAATATTATTAATGAAACAACTGGATCTGTTAATGTAACAGTATCTACAACTGTTGATGTGGCATTATTGGCTTCAAATGTTAATTTTGGAACTGGGTATGTAAGTACTACTGGTAATACTCTGATTAATTCCACTGAACCTAATGCTAATCCTAATGGTTTCTCAAGTCCAACTTCTTTTTGGTTAAGAAATGATGGAAATGTTTATGTTAATCTAACTATAAATAGTACAAAAACAGCTTTAGATTTATTTTCCACTCCCACTCCAAGTTATCAATATCGATTAGAGAATACAAGTTTAACTAAATGGACTAATTCGTCTTGTTATAGTGCTGCATCAGTAGACATGGCTTTTGCATTAATTGCTCAGGATTTGGACACTGGAGAAAAAACAGTATGTCCTAATTTTTCGTATGCTAGTGCTGGAGGATTCACAGACGAAATTAATATCTCCATACTTATTGCATTGAATAGTACAGTTAATGGTACTGCTGGAGACTTTATACAGTTCACGGCAAGGTCGTTAGGTGCTTAATCTAGTTAAATTTATAAACTATTTTTGTTTAATAAAACTATGAAGAAGGTGTTGAATTATTTAATTTTCTTATTAGTTCTTACTTCTACAGTTAATGCATTGGGAATTGCACCAAGTGATACCTACATCTCCTTTGAACCATACGGTGCAGGAAGTTTTGAGATTATGCTAATAAACAACGGAGATGAATCTGTTAATGCTTCAGTTAATTTGGGAGGCCCCTTTTCTGAGTATTTTAATATGGTTAATGGTGTACAAGAAGTTAAGGCTGGGTCTTCAACAAAGTATATTGTAGAATATTCTTTTCCTGCTAGCTTAGATCTCCATGGCCCAGTTAATCATGATTTAAATGTTAATCAAGAAATAACTGAAAGAAAAGAAGGTATATCTGCTTCATTGGTGGTAGTTGCAAGAGTTGTTGTTGATGTTCCGTATCCTGAGAGGTATTTAGAATATGGTTTGAGTGTTGAAGATGTAAATGAAGGGGAAGAATTGAATTTTAATTTCAATATAGCTAACAAGGGAGAAGGAAATATTTTTGGACTTAAATCTAATTTAATAATCTATGATCCTTCAACCGAAGAGAAACTTTTTGAAGTTGAAGATAGTGCTTCGTCTTTAATTTCAGGTGTAAAAGTTACAAAGACAATTAATGTAGATAGTTCTGAAATTGGCGGTGGAACATTTGTTGCAGACTCTTTTGTAACTTATGACGGAATTGAAACAGACCATAGAAATATAACTTTTAAAGTTGGATATGAAGATGTAGAAGTTATTGAATATCCTTTTAATGCAACTTTTGGAGGAATTAGGAAATTAATGTTTGTTGTGGATAATAAATGGAATATTGCTATTAACGATGTAGTTATTGAAACGTATATTGAAAAAAATGGCGTACCTATTACAGAAAGATCTATTTCAAATGGATTTGATTTGAAAGCTCTTGGTGAAAAGAATGTACCTGTTTATTTAGATATTTCCAATGTTAATCAAGGAGCTTATCAATTGGTTGTTACAATAAAGTATAACGGCTCTGAAAAAATACAGAAATTTGATTTTTCAGTTATCAGTGATAAGAAATTCTTTACAAAAGAAATGGTTGCAGGAATTCTAATTGTATGTTTGATTTTTGCAAATTTTCTTTGGTTAACCTTAAGGAAAAAAGGCCATATATCCGATAAAAAAGAAGATTATTCCAATAAGATGGATCAATTACAAGATAAATTGGGAAAATGAAATTTAATTATAAAATAACTCTCTTGGGCATTTTGGTTTCTGTTTTGTTAATTTTTTTATTGTTCTTTATTTATATTAATGTTAAAATTATTGGGTACAAAACTTATGATGTGGATTATATTGTAGGGGATCATATAGGAATTAATCTTGATGAAGATGCAATACATTTTGGTACTGCAAGAGGGGATATGGTGCTTAGAAGAGACATAGTTATTAGTTCTGATGTGGATATATCTGTAAAAGTTAAGCTTACTGGGATAGATTATATGTATGTTGAAGATACAGATTTTATGGTTTTGGCTGGTGAAAAAAAGAATTTAGAATTAGTTCTTAAACTTCCTCCAGGTGTCGAAAAAGGAACTTATTCTGGAAATTTAAAGGTAATATACCTAAAACCTTAGGAGAAAAGTATTTAATATCTATTTCTATATTTTTTTATAATGGGTGTGTCAAAAAGAAGGGGTAAACGTTTGAAATTTAATTCTGATGATTTTTACAGAAAAACCAATACATTTACTCTTCTATTTTTAGTAATATTAATTTTATTGTTAATTAATTTTTCTAAGATTTTAGCAGTTGTTGGCGAAAATGAAATAGAAAGATCTTATGTTACTGGTAATGTTGCTGGAAGTTTGAATATCACTGTTACTGAAGATCCCAATGCTGAAACTGAAGATACAAATGACACAACTTCAGAGGTAGTGGCTGCTGCAACAACTGATGGAGAAGTTTTGACTTCAGGTGGAAAACTAGGATTTAATCCAGGTAGATTAGAATTAGATATGATTTACAAAGGGATTGTTGAAAGAGAGTTAGTTGTGAGAAATAATGCTAATTATGATATTGAATTAAGTTTCGGTACAAGTCTTAGTGATTATATTGTTGTTGATCCTTCAAATATTACTATTGCTATTGGTGAATCAGAAATAGTAACTGTTAGATTTATGGGTAAGGATTTAGGAGTTATAACGGGTTATTTATCTGCTAGTGGTAGTGGCCTAAAAAGTTATGTTCCTATCATCCTGAATGTTGGTTCAATTAATGCAAGAGGAAATTTAGAATTAAGTATTCCTGAAGAATTTAAACAGATTAATTCTGGGGGAGATATATTGATTTCTGTTGACCTTTCAGGATTTGACGGAGATGTTGTGGAAATAATATATTTTATCAAAGATTCTGAAAATAATGAATTAATTAGGACTTCCCAGTTTATGACTATTCGAGATAAATCTAGTTTTGATAAGACTTTGACTATGCCTCCTGTGAGGGATGGATTGTACGTTGTAGGTGTTGAAGTAAGATATGCAAATAATGTACTGGTTGACTCAGAAATATTGGTGGTTGGACGCTATGAGCCATTTACTGAGAAACCTGCAATAGTTAGTAATTATGGATTGAGCCCTGTCAAGTTTAAGATCATCTTGTTATCAATTATTATAATGATTATCATATTATTTGCAGTATATTCTAAAGAAATAGGTAATATGAGAAAAGTGGAAGAAAATTTATAATTTTAAACTTACTACTTTAGAGATTCCTGTTTCGTGCATACTTACTCCATATACACAGTCTGCTTCAGAGATTACATTGTCATTATGGGAAATCATAATATATTGTGCCGTTTCTGAATACTTAGAAACTAGTTCTGAAAGTAATTCTGAATTTCTTTTATCCAATGCTGCATCTACTTCATCTAATAGGTAAAATGCCATTGGTTGATGTTCTTGAATTGCAAAAATAAATGCTAACGCTGCCATTGTTTTTTCTCCGCCTGAAAGAGATTTAATGTCTAGGAATTTATTGCCAGTTATTCTAACTCTAATATCTATTCCTCCGCTTAATGGGTCTTCTTTGTTTTCAAGTTCCATAGAAGCATTTCCTTTTTTTGATAGCGTTAAAAATATTCTACTGAAATTATTGTTTAATATTTTGAATGTTTTCATGAAAATTGATTTTTTATTTTTTTCAATTTCTGTAATCATAGTTAGAACATCTTCTCTTTCTGTGCTCAATTTATCTCTTTTTTCAACTAATTTAGTATATTCGTTTAATATTTCTTCATATACTTCTAAAGCACGCATATTAACATTTCCAATTTTGCTTAACATTGATTCAAAGTTCTTAATTTCAAGTTTAAGTTCTTCTACGGAGTGACTTCTTCTTAGTTGTACACCCTTAAACTCTTCAAATTCACTGTTTAGGGCTTCTACCTCAGCAGTTACTTTAGCCTTGATGATTGCATGATCATTTATTCTGTCTTTGATTGTTTTTTCCTTACTTGCTTCTAGAAGTATGCTTGCCTCTAATTTTTGAATGTTTTCACTTATTTTGTTTCTTTTTGAGAATAAATCTTTGTATAATTTTTGGAATTTAGATTTTTCTGATTCTTTTTTATTTAATCTAGAACTTTGGTCTTTTAGAAGTTCTTCCAATGTTTTTACTTCTTTCTTGAACTCTTCGTTTTCTTTATCACAATTTTTTATTAACTGGTGTATTTTTTCTTTTTCTGGAATGTAAATATTTGCTATTTGTATTTCAATGTTTTTTATTTGAGTATTCTTTTCAACAACTTCTTCTCTTGTTTTTAATCTTCTACTTTCTGAGGATTCTAACTCATCTTTTCCTTCGGAAGGACTTGAATCTCCCTTTAGTTTGATTCTTTCCGCTTTTAATTTTTGAATTTCATTATTTAATGTACTCATAATCTTTCCAAGTTCTGAGAATTCTTGGTATACGGGGTTGATTTTATTTGAGTCTCTTTCTTTCTTTAATTCTGTTAGACTTATTCCTGAAGAAGTTCTTTCGTGTTTGATTACCTCTGCTTCTAATTGCGCTTTTAGGTTTCTTAATTCGGATATTTTATTTTCGTTTTCTAATTTTCTGTTTTCGAAAGTAGTTTTTAATGCAGCTGCCTTGTCAATTTTTTCACTTAATTTGTCTAAATCTGAAGATAAATTCTTTTCTTGGAATCCAAGACCTATTCTTTTAGTTCTGTATCCTCCATTCATTGCACCTGAAACTTCTACAAGGTCTCCTTCGAGAGTTACCATTCTAACCTTGCCTATTCCTACTTTTCTCGCAGTTTCGATGTTTTCTACAACTAAGGTATTTGAAAAAACGTAGGAGAATATTTCTTTGAATCTTGGGTCAAAATCAATTAATTCAATTGCAGAACCATATACTCCTGGACCTTTTATTCTTGTAACTTGTCTTCCTCTTATTTTATTCATTGGAAGGAATGTTGCAATACCTGTTCTGGATGCTTTTAATGTTCGGATACATTCGGCAGCAACTTTATCATCCTGAACAACTAAGGATCTTGTTCTTGGTCCTGCTGCAACTTCTAATGCTGTTGAGAATTTCTTTTCTACTTCACCTAGTTCACTTACAGTTCCAAATATTTGTGGGTTTTTTAATTCCTTAATTTTTCTAATTGCCAAATCTACTGATGCAGAAGCCCTCATGCTGCTTTTTTGAGTTTGAATTTTGAAAAGCCTTTCATTTAGAATCGAATAATCTTCTTTTACTTTTTTTAATTGGGAGAATAAAACAGTATCTTCGGTTAATCTTTTGTCTAGTTCTTTTGCTATCTTTTCAACTTCTTTCTTAGTTTGTTGCAAACTAGTATCTTTTTCTAATTTTTCAACAGAACTTATTTTTTCATTTAATGTACTTATTTCTGCATCTAATTTGAATTTCTTTTGAAGTAATTCTTGGTTTTTTAATTGGAAGTCTTCATAACTCTTTAATTTTTCATCAAGGATAGTTTCTACTTTTTCTAGTTCAGTGTTGTCAGAATATCCTAATTTGGACTTAATTTGATTAATTTTTTGAGATTGTTTGATTTCTTTTTCTTTTAGTAGTTTAATTTCTTCTAAAAGTTCTTTTTTACTTTCTTCAAGGCCCTTGATAGTTTTGGTAGTGTCGTCTATAGAAACTTCTAATTGCTTTTTTCTTTCAGATATTTTATTTACTTCGGATTTACATGAAGAAAGTCTTTCTGTATTTTTAGCAGTGTCTGTTTTAAGCTTCTCTATGTCATCTTGAAGGACAATGGCATCTTTTTCTCCCTTTTCTTCAATATCATCATTTAGATCTTGTAGTTCTTTTTTCTTAGTGGAGATTTTTTCACGAATATCTTTTTCATTTTCAGTAAATTTACTTAATTGGGACTCTTGTTTAGCTATTTTTGATTTAACGTCATCTAATTTCTTCTCTTTTTCGGTTATTTGTACATGAAGGTACGTAGCCTTATTCGATTTGATATTTTTTTCTAATTTTCTGTATTTTTCTGCTTGTTCTTTTTCTTTTTTTAGTTCTCTTAAGTATGCTTCACGTTCTTTTAGAATTAAACTAACATCATTTATTTGTGATTCGACCCTTGTTAATGAATTCATTGCTTTGTTTTTTTTATCTTCATAAATTGAAATTCCTGCTATTTCTTCAATGAGTTCTTTTCTTTGTAATGGCTTCATTTCCATGAACCTTACAATGTCTCCTTGAAGGATAATGTTATGTCCGTCTGGATCAATCTTTCCTGCCGCTAAAACTTCTAGAATTTGTTGCCTTGTTAATATTTGATCATTAATTTTGTAAACAGAATTACCTGTGTTTTTTATAACCCTTGTAATTTTTAGTTCGTCTGCATCAATTGGAAATTCATTATCATCATTTGAAAAAACTATTGAAACTTCTGCTTCTTTTTGAGGCGAACCCTTTTTACCACCATTAAAAATTAAGTTAGAACTTTTTTCTGCACGCATTGATTTAGCTGAAAGTTTTCCAAGAACAAAACAAAGTGCATCCATTACGTTAGATTTACCTGAACCGTTAGGACCTATAATGCAGTTGAAACCTTTACCAAATTGCAAGTCTAATGGTTTAGCGAAACTTTTGAACCCCTTAAGGTTCATAGATTTAATTATAGCCATGATATGTCACTTCTTTTTCTTTGAATAGTTTTCTTCTTTTATAAATGTTGTTCTATCTTGATGTTTTAGGCTCTTAGTCAGCAGTATATTGCTACATACTACTTTTTAAACGTATATATTTGAGCTTATATGTCGCTTTGGGGGTTGACAAACAGATGAATGCTGTAGATCTTAAAACTGAAATTAGAAGTTATTTAACAAATGAACTATCTGGTTTAGATGGCGAAATGGGCGAAATGATTAAAATGGTTGCCTTAAGAAAAGGCGGACTATTGAGGCCACAAATTGCAATTAGGTCTGGAGAAGTTTATGGTGAGCCTAGAAATCATATTATGCCTGCAGCAGCAGGGACAGAATTAGTTCATGCAGCTTCCTTAATTTTTGATGATGCTCCATTTATGGACAATTCCAATACAAGGAATGGTGAAGCAAGTTTTCATGTTAAATATGGTACTGATAAGGCAGTTTTAGTTGCATTGGAACTAACTAATTCTATTGCTCCAAAATTAAATTCAACTAATTTATATCTTACTCCTGAAATGAGAACTAACATACAATCTGAATTTGCTAGAGCGGCTGATGGATTGTGTGTTGGACAATTTGATGATTTACACAACGCCCCCCATAGTTTAGATGAGGTTATCGAATTACATCGTAAAAAAACTGGAGATTTATTTGCTGCGGCCGCAGTTATAGGCGGAATTGCAGGAAGTGCGCCCGAAAATGAAATTGAAATTTTAAGATCATTCGGACATAACTTGGGAATTGCATATCAAATGGGAGACGATGTTTATGATGTTTTTGGAAATGCAGATAAGGGTGGCAAACCTACAGGTCAAGATAAAGATAAAGTTACATTATTTGATTTTATGGACAGTCCAAAAGCTATAGATTTTTGGAGAAGTTGTTATTCTAATGCTGAAGCTGATCTTAGAAGGTTGTCTTCTAGTTTAGAACTTAGAGAAACACAAGGAAATTTTACAGGAATAGTTAATGCAATGCCACTACATGACATAATCTCCTATGTAAGGGATAAACAAGAAGGTATAATGGATCTTTCTGCAGCCTAATAGTCTGCTAAACTTTTTTGTTTTTTAGTGTTAGCAACTTTTTCATATGTTGACCAAGTTTTTCTGAATATTTCTGGACATTTATCCCAATTTTCTTTTAGAAATAGTTTTGTTTTTGGGTCACTAGGGTAACCTGAACCGCAGTCGCCATGTTTATCTTGTAATCCTTCAATTTCTCTATCTCTTGTAACCTTTGCGAGAATTGAGGCTGCTGAACATACTGCATAATTTTCATCTGCTTTATGTTCTAGAATCATATCAACTTCTTTATCTTCTGTAAATTGAATTACAAATTCTTTGAAGGCTTCAATGTTGTTACTAGGTGCATCAATTATTACTTTGTCAGGATTCAAATTATTAATTATATCTGCTATTTTTAATCCTTCTAATTTGTTTAAGTTTAAATCTGGATTGTTTAATGCTGCGTCAATTTCTGCAGGCTCTACAATTAGAATGCAGTATTGAGAAATTGCCTTAACTTTATCAAAAAGATCTTCTCTCTTCTTTCTTGATAACATCTTAGAATCTTTACATCCCATGTCTTTTAGTTGTTGAACATTTTCTTCTTCAACCATTACACCTGCCATTACTAAAGGTCCAATTACTGGTCCTCTTCCTGCTTCGTCAATCCCACATACTTTCATTTTATTTCAATTGTTTAATTTGTTTAATAGTTCTTCTATTTCTTGAATATTTTTTGTTCTACTTAACTCATCTCTTAAATGATGACTATTAGGAATGCCCTTTGTGAAGTCTAATGATCTCATCTTGAGTAGTTTAAAATCTTTTTCTAATTTTTTATATTCATCGAATAAATCTATTTTTTCTTGAATGCTTTGTTGAATTATTTCTCCCGTTTCAAAATAGTGTAAAATTTGTTTAAAGATCCAAGGATTATTTCTTGCTGCACGTCCAATCATGATGTAATCACAACCAGTTTCTTTTAACATTTTTTCAGCAGAAATTGGATCTGTTACATCACCATTGCCTATTATGGGAATTGATAGATTATCTTTTAATTTTTTTATTAAGTTCCAATCTGCATGTCCAGAATAACCCTGTTCTTGGGTTCTTGCATGAATTGTTATTGCAGAACATCCTGCAGATTCAATAACCTTTGCAATTTCTAATGCTTCTTCTTTTTTGAATCCAGAACGCATCTTAACTGTTATTGGTTTGGGAATATGTTTTACTAAAGCAGTTATTATTTCTTTTATTTTATCTTTTTCTTTTAATAATGCTGAACCATAACCTTCTTTTACTATTTTTTTTGAAGGACATCCCAAATTGAGATCAACTGTGTCAAATTTTTTATGAAGTTTTTTAGCAGCGTCTACTAATATTTTTGGATTTCTTCCGAACAATTGTAACCCTACTGGAGAATCTTCTTTTGAAGTTGAAGCCATTTCAATAGTCTTTTCAGAACCTCTTGTAACTGCTAATGCAGATATTTGTTCTGTGAATGTCATTGAAGCCCCATATTTTTTACAGAGAATTCTAAATGGAAGTGTTGAAACTTCGGCCATAGGGGCTAGGATTAATTTGTTTTCTAGTTTTGGGAACTCCATTTTGAGAAGTAGCGAGGGCTGGATTTGAACCAGCGACCTCCGGGTTATGAGCCCGACGGACACTCCTAACTGTCCTACCTCGCTACGCTATAGGACTGATAGTTCTCTTTTAAGGTTTTTGATAAGAATTTCTTATGCAACAAGCTTTGCTTTAATCTCTGCAGGAAGATAAGTTTTGATAGCATCATCTAAAAAGATACCTAAACCTGATTCGGATCTATCTAGTTCCCTTGCTGATTGATCTAATTTTAATCTTTCTTTTATTTCATACATTGCTTTGTCAGCATGCGAAATTGTTTCTTCCACATTAGTTTTACCGGGAATATATAATGCTCCACCAATTGAAGAAGGTTGACAATCAGAATCTTCGTTCATTGCATTTACAACTCTGAATCCTATATTTTCTAATGCCTTGTAAGTTTGAACTCTTGGTAGTAAAACCATAAATTCGTCTCCACCATATCTTCCTAAGTTTGAATCTTCTGTTAATTTTCTAAAAACAATATCTTCATCAAGAGCATATGCCCTTCTGTCCTGATTCCTTCTTTCTAAATCGATAGATTTAGGACTTGTCCTTCTATCTCCTTTATGGCCTGTACGAAATACTTTTGCTAATGTGTCAGCAGTATAAGTTAAGACTTGATCTCCAGCCGCATGACCTTCATAATCATTAACTTCTTTGAAACCCATTAAATCTAAGAATAATACTCCTGTAGGAGTTTTTGTTTGTTCTATTTCTTCAACAATGTGGTCAATGCCTCCCCTAGATAAAACTTGAGTTAAACTATCTGTATTCATAGCTTGGAATAATAGTTGTTCAGTATCTGAACCAGGGTTACTTCTAGAATAATGTAAAAATTGTTCAATCCATGCGGAACTACCTACTTTGCCTTGTGGCATAAAACTTTCTTCTTGTTTGTTATTTGTCATTTTAAGTCCCTCTTTAGGATTAAACTATATACTCTAGTATATAGGCTTCAGTATATAAGTGTTTCGATGGGTACCTTAATAAATGTTATTGGGGTTTTAAGGCGTATGCCACGGTCGCGTAATCTGGTATCGCGCCGGTCTCGAAAACCGGTTTCCTTTGGATATGTAGGTTCAAATCCTACCTGTGGCGCTTACCTCCAAAACAGATTATTAATAAATATTTTTTGAATATAAATGTTTATAAAGGGAATTAAAAAAGTTTAGGTTAAAAGTATATACTATATATTCTTACAAAAAGATGGTTTTTTTAGAGGTGATGGAAGAGAAGATTTTAATAGTTCGGGGATTTTTAGTTTCATTAAGAGAGGGGCAGAGACTTTAACTTTGTAGGTGAAGAGTTCTTGAAAAAATAATGGGTTTTAGAAAAAAAGAGGGTTGGAAGCCGCATCACCACCACATCAACAAATTGCTATGGGTAATTTTGGGCATGGTTTTAATTTTATTGGTCTTATCTAAACCTGCATTTAT
>Ga0233428_1000391_pt1 | contig 63507 bp, 50 predicted proteins | sample SI_118_April2016_4_FD_179890 | JGI IMG/M metagenome (GOLD analysis project Ga0233428, IMG submission 179890) | Seawater microbial communities from Saanich Inlet, British Columbia, Canada - SI_118_April2016_120_MG | ecosystem: Environmental > Aquatic > Marine > Inlet | place: Canada: British... | reverse complement strand
CGTGGCGCGGGAGACACACTGCCACGTTAGAGGCAAGCATACGGCGCCCCCACTGGATGTCAAGGACATGGAACCCATACACTATCCGCATCGAGTGTCCGGAGATTCTCGGGCCGCCCTCAAACGTCGATACAGGACAACACATGAGCACCCCTCTCACAGTGGATCAGGTGGAGCAGTTCCGCCGCGATGGTTATCTCGTTGTCGAATCCCTCTTCGACCCGGAAGAAGCACGCCGCGTACTGGAGATCTCCCATCTTGATCCCGAGATCGCTGCCGAAGCCAAGGACAATGAGAACTACGAGGGAGACGGGGTGGCGACGCGGCTGGTGTATCGCCCCAGCCTTGGGGACAATGCCTATAGTGCCCTCGCCGCGAGCAAACGCCTCGTCGCACCCATGGAACAGATCTACTCCTCGACCATGTGCCACTACTACACCCTGAACATGCTGAAGGATCCGGGTACGGGTGGTTGGGCGTGGCATCAGGACTATGGCTACCACTACAAGGAATTCTTCTATCCTGACTATATCAGTGTCATGGTGGCCCTCGATCCAGCGACAGCGGAGAATGGCTGCCTGCGGGTGGTGAAGGGATCCAACCGCCTGGGCCGTCTCGAACATTCGGGACTTGGCTCGCAGTTGATTGCCAATCGCGACCGTGTCGATCTCGCCCTGGAGCAGATGGAAGAGATCACCTGCGAACTGAGCCCGGGCTCCGTGCTCTACTTCGACGGCAATATCCTGCACGCCTCGCATCAGAACCACAGTCAGCAGTCACGCTGGTCCCTGGTGATTTCCTATGTACCAGCGAGCAACGTCTGGGTGCGGGAAGAGCCATCGACGATCACCCGAATCGACCCCCTCGACGACGCAGCGATGGAAGCAGCTATCACACGCCACGAGGCGTCGGTCAGAAAATAGCCCTCTCTTCCCCCCTACTTACCCCTTGTGTAGGTTCTGACTCGTTCCTTGCACCCCGATAGAGCCACGACCAGACCAGGAGCCTGACAACGATGTCCCTGCCACAACAACAGTCCCGCGACTACTACGAGCGCGCCGTGAAGGTGATCCCCGGGGGCGTGAACAGCCCTGTACGTGCCTTCCGCGCCGTGGGCGGAGATCCACTATTTATTCGCGACGCCCAGGGTGCCCATATCACGGATGCAGACGGCAGAGAATATGTCGACTACGTCGGCTCCTGGGGTCCCATGATCCTCGGTCACCGACCAGCCGTCGTCGTCGATGCGCTGCGCCGCAGTCTCGAACGCGGTACCAGCTTCGGCGCACCAACAGATTTGGAAGTGGAGATGGCCGAGCTCCTGTGCGACCTGATTCCTTCGCTGGAAATGGTGCGCATGGTCAATTCCGGCACCGAAGCGTGCATGACGGCTCTGCGTCTGGCACGTGGTGCGACAGGGCGGGATGTCGTCATCAAATTCAATGGTTGTTATCACGGTCACTCGGACAGCCTTCTCGTCGCCGCCGGATCAGGCGTCGCCACCTTTGGTATCTCCGGGTCCCCCGGTGTGCCGGACGATATAGCGCGCTGTACGGTCAGCATCGAGTACAATGACCTGGACATTCTGCAGCAGACGATTCAGCAGATTGGTGCCGACAAAGTCGCCGCTGTGATCCTCGAGCCCGTCGCCGGCAATATGGGCCTCGTCGTCCCGCAAGAGGGATACCTGCAGGCTGTCCGCGACTTGTGCACACAACACGGGATCGTCCTGATTTTCGATGAAGTAATGACGGGATTTCGTGTCGCTCTTGGCGGTGCACAGGAACGTTTCGGTATTACACCCGACCTGTCGACGTATTCAAAAGTGATCGGTGGTGGCCTGCCGGTCGGTGCTTTCGGCGGACGAGCTGATCTGATGGAACAGCTGGCGCCTTCGGGCCCTGTCTATCAGGCGGGCACCCTGTCAGGCAATCCCCTGGCAATGGCAGCCGGTCTGGCGACGATCCACCACCTGCGCGAGACCAACCCCTATCCACGACTCGAGCAATTGGGTCAGCGCTGGATGGACGGCATGCGGCGTGTGACGGCTGAGGCAGGAGTCGCCTCTTCCATCGATGGTTGCGGTTCGATGGTAGGCATGTATTTCCACCCCGGTCCGGTGCGCAACTATACCGAAGTCCAGGCGGCGGACACGGAACTCTTTCAACGGTACTTCCGTGGCATGTTGGCTGCAGGCTACTATCTGGCGCCCTCTGCCTTCGAAGCCGGATTCATCAGTGTCGAACACACAGATGCGTTAATCGATGCAACCATCGAGGCCGCCGGGCAGGTCCTCAAGGAAGTGGCATAAGGCTCGGCCGCCATGGACGAATCAACGACCCATGCCGCAGCGCAGATCCAAGAGCGTGGTTACACCATCCTCGATGCGGTTATTCCGGGCGATGCCATCGACGACGTTCGCGACAGTGTCGCCGACGCACTCGAAGACAACCGCGAACGTGCTGCCGCCGAGCAGGCGGCGATCAGGAAACTCGGCCATCGAGTAGGAGTCGAGGGCGTCGATGGCATGCGCGGTGTTGTCAATCAGACGCAGGCTTTCGCTCCTCATGTAGCGTCTGCGAGACTCCTGGCGGTCGTGACGCATTTCTTTGGACCCTGGGCGCGGATTTCCTGCACCGATTGTGTCGTGAATCACCCCGGTTGTGGTCGCGGCTACTGGCACTCGGACTGGCCTTACAATCAGACCAATGCCAGCCATATACCTGCACCCTATCCCGACGTCCTCATGCACTTGTCCACCATCTGGATGTTGACGGACTTCCATGGTGCCAATGGCGGCACCCTGCTGGTACCCGGATCCCACAAAAGCGGCGTGAACCCATCTACGGGCATGGAAGACGTCATCGATCGTGATGGTCCACATCCGGACGAGGTCCACGCCGAAGGCAAGGCCGGTTCGGTGTTGCTGTACGATTCGCGCCTGTGGCACGCCGTGGCGCCGAATCGATCAGATGCAGCGCGGGTTGCGCTCATCGTCAGGTATGCTCCATGGTGGTTGAATCTCGAGCCAGCCCGTCCCGGATCTGCGGAACATCAGATGATGGTGATCGAGACGCAGGGGAAGAATTACGCCCAGCCACCGTTGCATCCAGACGCTTTCGCCGCCTTACCTGAAGAAGCAAAACCTCTATATCGACACTGGGTCGAACAGGATTGATCCATGTTTGAGGATCTTTATCGGGATGCGCAGCGACTGCTGCAATCCCAATATCTGAGCTACGCGCTGGCGGGAATCTTCATCGTCATCTGGTTGATCGCCAGCCGCATTGTCGGCATCGTCCGCCATGCCAGTGGCACGCGGGAAGAGCGCCCGCGGCGGCGCCTGCCGCTGAATTAGGTGAGTCTGAATTCGTGAGTATCGAACGCAACCGATTGCGCACCCAGTGCGCCGAGGCCGCTGACATCGACCTCGTCCGCATTCTTACCGTCGACAAAGCTCACTCCGTGACGGCCCTCGTCGATGAAGCGTCGCGCGAACTGGAGCGGCGACAACTGACGGTAGAGGGATTCCTCGATCGCGTCGAAGTTCGGGTGGGTGCCGAAGATGCCGCCGTCGTAACGATCGCTCAGGCACGATCGCTGATCAGTGATACCGTCCCCCTGCATGCCGTTGCTGCCGTCAGCCACGCTCTCGAAGAGACGATGGTGATCCAGCACGAAGGCTGGGGGTGGGTCTTCCACCACTACGACGAGGATGAGTATGGCGAATCCTATCTTGTCGACAGTGACGAAAAAGCACATGAGCTGCTTGGCAACTTCCTGCTGCTGACATCCTGGCAGTCTCTGGCAGGGCCAGCACAACACCTCGATGACTGGGAGACCGTCGCCCGCTCAGAGGAGGCGCAGGTCGTGCTCGAGGCGGCACAGAGACTCACGACTGCGGGAATTGTTCACATCGTCCGCTCTCCCCTTTTCACGCCCGAAGGGGACCATCACATCACGCTTCTGGTGCCCCAGGCAGAACTCACAGCTGCTGAAGAAGCCCTTGGGATCAGTCGACAATCTCTCCGTCAGCTGAAACGCGAGGCGACACAACTGGCCACTGGCGCCGACCGCGAGGCCGAACTGGCTGTGTACGAGCAATTGGCTCGGATTGATCCAGCCCAGGCAGCCGTACACTACAACCACGGAGTCGTACTGTTGGAACTGGATCGGCCAGAGCTGGCGCTGGCCGCATTCCTTGAAGCGGCGGCACCGACGCTGGGCAACCTTCCCGAGAGACCCGAACCACCTCGGGGTCGTGTCGGCCCCGGTGGATTGTTCGCCATGTTTGGCCTCGTCGCTCGGATGGTTGGGGGTCCACCCAAAGCATCTGGCCCGGAGTATCTTGTGGACGTAGAAATGCGATTGCAGCATTTGCAGGAACGACTCGGAGACCGTGTCGATTTGCTGCATGGGCTGGCGGGGCTTGCCCGCTGGCGCGCCGATGGGGAGACCGCGCGTGATTGTTATGAGCGTATTCTACGCCTGAACGATCAGGACGAGGTCGCCCGATTTCAGCTGCGATATCTGGCAGCCACCGACGATTGACGACGTCGGGCCACACCGCTTGCTTGTGGCGCAGAGCCACGCGAAACCACTTCTCGAAGACGACGCCAGACGCACATGACGACACCGACTGCCAAACTCGACACCGACTTGCTGCCTACTGAGGAGGAAGTCGAGCAATACCGGCGCTGCGGATGGTACATTTCGCGCAGCCTGTTCAGTGATGGCGAACTCGACGCCGCCATCGAAGCATCCGAACGCTACTACGCCACATTGGACAAACAACAAATCGACCTGCCCAATGGCGGCACCTATCAGCTGGCCTGGTGGCAGGACGTGGGTCTCGATCAGTTGCGCAAGAATGACTACTCGACACTGTTGGTGCCGGAACTCGACGCTCTGCTGAAGAAGCCGATACTTGGCGCGATCGGCGCCTTGCTCGCCGAAGATGACGTGCGTCTGTGGCATGACCAGCTACTCTACAAGCCTCCGTCGTCCCCCGAAGCACCCCAGGCCGTTGGTTGGCACACGGATTTTGGCTATTGGCGGACCTGCTCGTCACCGCAGATGCTCACTGCCTGGATTCCCTTCACAGACATGGACGAGTCCATCGGCACCATTTCTTTCGTTGATGGTTCGCACGAATGGCCGCAGAACAACCATCTCAATTTTTTCTCCAGTGACCTCGAAGGCTTGGAGAAGCAATTCAATACGGGCGGTGCGCCCGTCTCTAAAACGCCCGCTGTGATGAAGCGCGGTCAGGTCAGCTTTCACAATTGTCGCACGATTCATGGCAGTGCAGCGAACTACACCGATCAACCCCGCCGTTCGATCGCCCTGCACTTGCAACCAGGCGCCAATCGCCATGTCGAACGACGCAATGACAATGGCGATCTGGCCCAGCACTCCAACGATCATCTGGTTCGCAAAGTCGATGACCAACCCGACTATGCAGACCCCACCTTCTGTCCACGTGTCGGCATCCTGGATGACGCACGCCGGGCCCGGGAAGAAGCGGCGTGAGCCAAATCCGTCAGTCCGTCTGTTTCGGCAATTTCCTTCGCCGTGACCTGTCCGCAACGACACTCATTCAGGCCGCCGCTGAAATCGGCTATGCCTCTATTGAAATGTTGCCCGAGGAGCACTGGCAGCAAGTGAAGGATTGCGGTCTCGACATTGCCTGCGTCGTCGGCCACGCGTCGCTGCCTGATGGATTGAATAAGCGCGAGAATCATGATCGGATCGAAGCCGAACTGCTGGCCAAGATCGCCGCAGCTGCCGCATGGGGCATTGGCTCGCTCATCGTCTTCAGTGGCAATCGTGAGTCACGCTCCGAGCAGGAGGGGCGTGACAACTGCATCATGGGGCTGCTGCGAGTGAAGGATGCCGCCGAGACGGCGGGTGTGACCCTGTGTATGGAATTGCTCAACAGCAAAGTCGATCACCCCGACTATCAATGTGATCGTACGCCATGGGGCGTCGAAGTGTGCCGCGGCGTCGATTCGACGCACGTGCGACTCCTCTATGACATCTACCATATGCAGATTATGGAAGGCGACCTGATCCGCACGATCGACACGTATGGCGAGTGGTTCGGTCACTACCACACAGCTGGCAACCCGGGGCGCCAGGATCTGGACCTTGAGCAGGAGATCTACTATCCACCCGTGATGGCAGCGATCCAACGCTCTGGCTACGACGGTTTCGTCGGCCATGAATTTCGACCAAAGGCAGATCCTGTTACAGCCCTGCGCGCTGCCTATGACACGTGTCACATCAACGACAACGCATGACATTGCAGCCACACGTCGAGTCTTGCGGGGGGCCCTTGGGGGCTCGTGTCAGCGGACTCGATCTGTCGCAGTCTCTGGCAGGCGAAACGGTGACCGAATTGCGCCAGGCACTGCTGGACTTTTGCGTGCTCGTGTTTCCTGACCAGCCACTCAGCGACAAAGATCAGGTCCGCTTCACAAACTATTTCGGTGCTGCCCGCGCACATGTGCGCAAACAACGGGATCGACAGGTGCAGGAGATCTTCATCATCTCCAACGTCAAAGAAAATGGCGAGCCTATCGGCGCACTCGGCTCAGAGACCGTCGACTTCCACTCAGACCTTTCTTACTTGTCCCATCCAGGCACCATTTCACTATTGCAGGCCCTGGAGATCCCGCTGCAAGGTGGGCAAACGCAATTCTGTGACTGCCGTGCCGCCTACGATGCGCTGGATCCCGACAGGCGCCAGTATCTGTCCACACTCAGAGCCGTTCACAGGCACCATGTGGAAGAGCAAAATCCTCCTGGAATCGTCAGTCATCCCCTTGTCCGCACCCATCCAGAGACCCGTCGAAAGTCTCTCTACGTGAGTCCACACCTGACGAGTCACATTGACGGATTTGCGGCTCAACAGAGCGACCAGCTGCTGCTGGAACTCTATCAGCACATGGACCAGACCGCCTTCGTCTGGACCCATGAATGGCGCGTCGGCGACCTGCTCATGTGGGACAATCGCCCCACAATGCATCGTCGGTTGGGCTTCCCCGACCAACAGCGACGGGTGATGAAACGAACACAGGTCTTTGGCGACGAACCGGTCGAATAATCCTGAACAGTAGATCGTCTTTCTATCACCATCCAGGAGAGTGATTGTGAAATTGCAGGACAAGGTTGTCATCGTAACAGGAGGTGGCTCAGGTGCTGGAGCCGCCATCGTCGCGAGTTTTGTCGCCGAGGGGGCTCACGTCACCGCCATCGGCCGGGACGAGAAGAAGCTGGCAACTGCCTGCGCAGAAGCTGGTGTTCATGCTCGCGCAGCTGCAGGGGACGTGACCGATCGTGTGCGCATGCAACAGATCGTCGATGCGACAGTCGACGAGTTTGGCCGCATCGACATACTCGTTAACAATGCCGGTATCAACATCGCGGATCGCACCTTGGAGAAGTTGACCCCAGGTGACTGGGATCGGGTCATGGACATCAACGCCACGGGTGCCTACAACACGATCCACGCCGTATTGCCGCACATGCGGACCCAGCAGGATGGTGTCGTCATCGCGGTCTCCTCGATGGCCGGATGTGCCCCCAGTGTGCTGGGTGGTGTGGCTTACTCTGCCGCCAAACATGCCATGTCGGTGCTCACCAAGATGGTCGATCTCGAAGAGGCCAAACACGGTATCCGTGCCTGTGTCGTGTCACCTGGTGAGATCAACACACCGATTCTTGACCAACGACCCGTGAAGGTCACGGACGAACGCAAAGCACGAATGTTGCAGCCAGAGGATATCGCCCACGCTGTGATGTTTGTCGCCACCCTGCCGTCGCGGGTTGTGATCGAGGAGATGATCATCAAACCGCGCGGCCAGGGCTCGGTCACTTAAAGCCCTGTGCGACAACTGCGTGGCAAAGCGCTGAATCAATTTCTGCGCACGATCGAGGCACCCAGCCGTCTCGACATGGTCTTCGTGCTGCAGGACATGCAGGACCCGATCAACGTAGGGTCTGCCTTCCGCATCGCGGATGCAGCCGGTGTCCGGCGCATGATCCTTACGGGAATCACGACCTGCCCACCCCACCCGTTGATCAAAAAGGTCGGCCGGGGACGCGACCGGCGAATCAGCTGGGAGTATGTGGAAGACGCCGCCACGGCGCTGGCAGATCTGCGCGATGAGGGCTATGGAGCCGTCGCTGTGGAAATCGCCACGGATGCCAAGCGTTTTGATCGCTTCGACTATCCTGCAAAACTTGCGTTGGTCATGGGCCACGAAGACCATGGCGTCACCAATCGCACCCTCGCCGCCTGTGATGATGCCGTCTACCTGCCCATGCTGGGCAAGGGCGCCTCACTCAATGTGCATGTGAGTCTCGGCGTCGTCGCCTACCATGTACTGAGTCAATTTGGCCAGGAGCCACCCACGGGTTAGTCGGTCTGTGGCAGATCTGCCGGCTTCGTGCGCCACTGCTGCCATCGATTGCGTAGTTGGCGGCCCTTGCCCAGAAACAGAGATGGCACCCACGCAGTTGCGGGCATTTCGGGAGCCACGATGTGGTTTTTCGATCGCAGGCGCTCGACACCGGTGGGCAACCCATGAATCATCTCGCACAGCTCCCATAGTTCCTCATCTCGTACCAACCGCAGATAGAGGGGGTCGTCGGCAAAATGCTGCCAGCGTTCCAGAACCTTCATCTGTGCCGCCTGGCCATCGAGACGGGTTCCATCGAAGGAACTCGTTGAGCCCCATTTGGCGACCTCCTGCAGTCCAGCCTCAGCCCCTGAGAGCTCGAGACGACGTGCCAACTCAGCCTTGTAGGTATCGTCCACAAACCAGCGGTTGTAGTTGATCGTCAGCCTCTGCGCCAGGTGATCGGTGTGCCCCAGCGCCTCGTGAGCGTATTGCTTCCACAATTCGACAGAGCGCTGTAGTAAACGCACGCTGTATTTGGTGCCGGAGTAGTACACCTTCAACAGACTGGCGAGATTGTTGAAGGGATCGCGCAGCGCCAAGATGTCCGTCTGCCGCGCCGACACACCGACCCACTGCTGCCGAATGTGTTCGGGGATCGGTGCCGCAATCTCATGCAGCCAGTGATGCTCGTAGTTGTAGATGAGAGCACTCTTGGGCACATGCTGACCGGCACAGGACTGCTCAGGCGTGATCCCCTCGATGTTCGAGATGAATCGACGCTCGGGTTTTTTGGAGATGTGCTTCAGATCAAAGGGATTCACGCCGGGGCGACACTGATTGAGAAAGAGATATCCCCCACCAACGTTGGCATACATCCATTGAATAATCGCGTGGTGGCCACTGCGTTTCAGGGCCACGACCCGCATCTCGTGTTTGTTCACTGTGTCGGTCATGGATTCATGCTGTCGATTCGACGGATGATTTACCTGCAGGGATCATGATACGATGTGCCAAAAGGTAAGTGGCCAGCCCCACGATCAGCCAGATGGCTGCACCTCGATACATCATGGCTAACCCGAAGTGTTCGAACGCAGATCCACCGATCAGCGCCCCCACGGCTCCTCCTAGCCCGAAGTTCACGCCGACGAATTGTCCCTGTGCCGTCGCCCCGAGACCGGGCGGCGCCAGGGCATGCGCGTAGGATACGCCCGCCACCCAGAGCAACGCGAAGGTGGGACCGTGAAGGATCTGCACGGACAGAGCCATCACAGGCGTATCGATGAACGAATACGCGGCGACACGGACAACACCTGCAGCCATACTGAGCACCAGCAGGCGCTGGCGACCAAAGCGAGCCAGGAGTCGATCGCCGTAGAAAAACACGAGCATTTCACTGAGCGTACCGATCGTCAGGGCATACCCCATCATCCATCGTGGGGTACCGATACCCTTCAGATACAGAAATAGGTAATGGTGGACGACGGAAAGACCGACGCCACTGGCGAAAGCCAGAAAAAGGAAGAGTCGCCAGCGTCGATCCCCAACCAGCGTCCGCAGACCCGACCAGAAGGCCGGGACACGGACGTGGGCAATGGGCAGAAACAGAGCGATGCCGAAGCAAATCGCGAAGAGTGCCAGATAGGTAGTGAAGGAAGCGGACAACCCGAAATGTTCGACCAGATGTCCAGCGATGGGACCACAGGCCCCCCAGCCGATGGCTCCCCAGATCCTGATTCGACCGTAGCGGTCACGATGTTCGCCGAGCGCATGTAGAACCGAATAATCTACCAGGGGTGTAATCGGCGACTGCATCAGGGCCATGAAAATGACGATGGCAATGAGCCAGGAAAATGTCTGTGCCACGGACAGGGCGGCGACGGCGGCGATCGTCCCGGCAATAGCGACAGCCAACACAACCCGGTGCCGTTGGCTCGCGTCAGCCAGGGCACCCCAGCCAGCGGCACCAACTAGAATCAGTGCCGGCGGGATCCCGGCGAGCAGACCCATCTGACGACCATCAAGGCCCAGTTGCTCGTAGTGCAGGACAAGGAAAGGCGACAGGGCCGCCATGGCTGCGTAGTAGAAGAAGTAAAAGGATCCGGCGAGCCGATTTCCTGCGGGAGATGCTGACTCTTCGTGCAGCTTATACCTGCCATGACTTGGGTCGTGTCACTGATCGACTTCCTGCGACACCGTCGCGCGACCAGAACTTGGTTAGCGATCGAACTGCGGATGATAGACTTCGTTGAAAAAGCGCCGTCGCTCCGGCGTCAGAGCCGCCAGCATTTCGTCCGTCACGCGTGGCTTGTGATGGCGAACGTTGATGTGGTTGTAGCAAAAGAAGAGCGCCATCCGTGGTGTGTCCTGCTCCCAGGGGCACGAGGAGTGACGAACCGCCTCGGAGAAAATCAGTAGCGAGCCGGGTGGACACTCGTAGCTCTCCCATACGCCTGAGTCGCGATCGTCAAACAATGGGAGCTTCTTGCGGTAGTTGGATTTGTGGCTCCCCGGAATCAGCGCCGTGCCGCCCTTGTCCTTCTCGACGCCATTGAGTTCCCATACAACGCGCGTCATCCCGGCGTGAATCTTGCCATCGTGGTATTGGTAGGAATAGTTGGGATTCACCGACTTGCCACCGGCGTGTGGATCCCAGCCCTTGTGCGAGTCCCCGCGCTCGCGATAGGCGAGGAAGGTGTTCTCGCAACGCAGCTTCTCCGTATCCTCGTCGATGATCTGGTGCAGTACGCGTATTGCTGCGGGATGGTCGATGAGCGCACTCGCCGCTCCGCCAGGTAGAACGCGATCCGACGCCGGCAATTTCTCGGGATCCTGGCGCAGAGACTCGCATTGCTCACGAATCGGTGCCATCTCTTGCTCCGTGAGGACCGCCGGAAACAGCAGGTAGCCCTTCAGGTCAAACAGAACCTTCTCTTGCTCGGTCAGGGGTTCGTCGTATTTGCTGGATCCCATGCGCTTGGTTCCTTCTGGAAGGTTGGGCATCGTGGTGCAGCCCATTGTGTGGGAATAGAGCGCAAAACGCAAGGCCTGCACGCAGGTATTGGCCCCGCCGCGAATTGATCGACTCGAATCTCCTTCCCTGTTGCATCGGTTCCAGTGCCGCCCTTCGTTCTGGTTAGTGCCCCACTACCAGAAGAGACCCAGATGACCAACGACCAGATGCCTGACGACTCCTCATCGTCAACACCAACACACTACACGGCCATTACAGATGAGCTCCTGACACAGATGGATCGAGACCTGTCGTTCCATCCATGCGGTGTGTCCAACCCGACCGTTCTCACACCAGAGCAGATCGACACCTTTAATCGACTCGGTTACCTGTCTCCTCTGCCTGTCTTCGATCCAGGAGAAATCGCCGACATACGCGAATACTTCGATGCACTGCTGGCTCGGGTGATGGCAGATGGTGAGTCCCAGTATTCGATCAGTTCCGCGCACCAGCGTCACGGGCGAGTCCACGATTTGCTGTGTCATCCGCGAATCACGAAACCGGTAAGTGATCTACTGGGAGAAAGCTTCGTGGGTTGGGGCTCCCACTTTTTCTGCAAACTGCCGCAAGACGGCAAGACGGTGTCCTGGCATCAGGACGCCAGTTACTGGCCCATTACACCGTCACGAACCGTGACGGTGTGGCTCGCCATCGACGCTGCCGATAGCCAAAACGCCTGCATGCGTTTCATCCCTGGCAGTCATGTCCAAGGCCACCTCCCTTATCGCGAGAGTGACTCGTCGGAGAACAATGTCCTGAATCAGACCGTCGATGCAGTCGAGCGTTTCGGTGAACCATACGATGTGGTACTGAAAGCAGGACAGATGTCTATCCATTCAGACCTGCTCCTGCACGGTTCCAACGAAAATCGCTCCGATCGTCGCCGCTGCGGATTGACTCTTCGCTACTGCCGCACAGAGGTTCGCGCTCATCTCGGCTGGAATGGCAAAGGCGTCGTCATCGCCGGTGCCGATGCGGATGGTCACTGGGGCAATCCTGCGCGGCCTGAGGCGGACTGATGCCACCTGAGGCAGAAGAGCTGCCTGCTGTAGGTCGGGACACGATAGAACAGGCCCTCGAGCCATTTCACCCGACCCTTCAACGCTGGTTCCGCGAACAGGTTGGCACACCCACAGACGCACAGGCCAAGGCATGGCCTCACATTGCCGCCAATGAACACGTATTGGTCACGGCGCCAACCGGATCGGGTAAGACACTCACGGCCTTCCTGTGGGCCCTCAACCAGCTCATTACGGGTCAGTGGCCCGTAGGCCACACAAGTGTGCTCTACGTGTCGCCACTGAGAGCGCTCAACAACGACATACGTCGCAATTTGCTCACGCCTCTCGAGCAACTGGCTCAGTACTTCGAAGCCGACGGGATAGCCTTTCCCCTCATCCGTCCGATGACACGTTCCGGAGATACACCACCGGAAGACCGGCGGCGCATGCTGCGGCAACCGCCGGAGATTCTGATTACAACGCCGGAGAGCCTCAACCTGCTGCTGTCCTCCAAGAGCGGACGTGGCATGCTGGGCACCGTGCAGTCGGTGATACTCGATGAGATCCACGCCGTGGTCGGCAGCAAGCGTGGTGTGCATCTGATCACCGCCGTCGATCGTCTCGTGCGTCTGTCGGGAGACTTCCAGCGTATCGCCCTGTCGGCGACGGTTCGCCCCTTGGATCGAATTGCCGAATTCGTCGGCGGATTACAGCGAGAAAGTGATGGTCGGCGACCTCGTCAGGTACAGATCGTCGAATCCACGACGTCGAAAGAGTATGATGTCCGCGTGCGGTTTCCGCAGACCGCGATCGACCAGGCCGAGGACGATGACTCCGTCTGGCCTGCCCTGGTGGAAGTCTTCAAGGGAATCATCAGCAACAATCGTTCAACCCTCGTGTTTGCCAACGCTCGCAGACTGTGCGAGAAACTCACATTGATGCTCAATGATGAGCACGAGCGACCGTTGGCATATGCTCATCACGGCTCCCTCTCCCGCGAGATCCGTGAAGTCGTGGAAACTCGATTGAAGGCGGGCGAACTGAAGGCAATCGTCGCCACTAACTCCTTGGAGATGGGCATCGACATTGGTGCCCTCGACGAGGTGGTGCTGGCCCAGTCGCCGCCGTCGATCTCCTCTGCCATTCAGCGCGTGGGGCGTGCGGGACACCAGGTCGGTGTCGTAAGCCGCGCCACGTTGTTTCCGACCTATTCGCACGATTTCCTCGAAGCCGCCGTTCTCGCCGAACGGCTGTACGAACATGACATAGAAGCCATTCGACCGATCGAGGGTGCCCTCGATGTCCTGAGTCAGATCATCATCTCGATGGTAGGAACCGAAGATTGGGATGTGGATGGTCTCTACGACGAGATCTGCCTGAGTTTTCCCTATCGACATCTGAGTCGACGGCAATTCGATCTCGTCATCGACATGCTTGCCGGACGTTATGCTGGCAGCCGGGTGCACGAGCTGCGTCCACGACTCAGCTTCGACCGCCTGGATGGCACCGTGGAAGTGCGCAAGGGTGCCATGCAGGACCTCTATATGTCTGGCGGCACGATACCTGATCGTGGGTTGTTCCGCATGCGTCACGCTGAGTCCAACGCCATCATCGGCGAGTTGGACGAAGAATTCGTTTGGGAGTCCTCCGAAGGACAGTCCTTTACCCTGGGCACACAGAGTTGGACCATCCGCAACATCACCCACAATGATGTCTTCGTCACGCCCGGGGCGCCGAAGAATGCTGATCTGCCTTTTTGGAAGGGTGAGGGTGCCAATCGCGACTATCACTTCTCGCGCGCGATTGGCGAGTTTCTCGAGATCGCGGATGCAGAACTCGGCACACCGGCCCTGCCCCAGCGACTACAACACGCGCATCGTATGGATGAAGTCGCCGCTGGACAACTTGTCGACTTCCTGGCGCGCCAGACCGAGCATACAGGGATGCCTTTGCCGCATCGGCATCATCTGTTGGTCGAATTCGTCAGCGCCGGTCCCGATGGATATGCCGGCAACCAGGTCATCTTGCACACCATGTGGGGTGGGCGCGTCAATCGGCCTTTTTCCCTTGCCATGGATGCTGCCTGGGAGGAACGCTTTGGCACACGACTCGAGGTGCATTCTTCCAATGACTGCATTCTCCTCGTGCTCCCCGCAGATGCCACAGCGGAGGAGATTCTGTCGCTCGTTACGTCTGCCCGTCTCGAAGAGTTGTTGCGCCTGCGACTGGAAGCATCCGGTTTCTTTGGCGCCCGTTTTCGTGAATGCGCACAACGTGCGCTGCTACTGACACGACGCTCATTCAACGAGCGCATGCCTTTGTGGTTGAGCCGACTGCGGTCGCAGAAATTGCTGGATGCGGTCATGCGCTACGAAGACTTTCCGATCCTTGTCGAGTCATGGCGATCCTGCCTGCAGGATGAGTTCGAAATTGACGCACTCAAATCGCTGCTGACACAGATGGAGACAGGCCAGATCCAATGGACGCAGGTGCGCTCGACGCGCCCAAGTCCATTTGCCCAGTCTGTCGCTTTCAGTCAGGTCAACGAGTACATGTATGGCAACGACACGCTGAGTGGCTCGCCCACATCCAAGTTGCGCGGCGACCTGCTGAAGGAGGTTGTCTTCACTCCGGGACTGCGGCCGACGGTGCCAGTCGCTGTGATCGAAACATTCGAGATCAAACGCCAGCGTCGGTCTCCGGGCTATGCCCCATCTTCGGCACGAGAGTTGATCGATTGGGTCGATGAACGCCTGCTCCTGCCAGGGGCAGAATTCGCCGCCCTCGTCGACGCAGCTGTCGCCGATGGGACGGATCGCGACGAACTGTTGAATGTCGAGGATCGACTCCTCCAGTTGCACAGCCCCCGTCTGAGCGACACAGGCGTCGTCGCTCGCCAGGCTCTTGGCCGGCTATCCGTGGCGCTCCCATGGTGGTCGAAGGCCCGTCTCACCAATCTCGATGGTGCAACGGTGGACATTGAGATTCCTGATCCTGAGCAACAAGACGATCTGGCTGTAGATCCTCTGACGCAGCTCATCGCTGACTGGATCGCGTACTATGGCCCCATGTCACGCGGGCGTCTAGCCCATAGCCTTGGCATCGAACAGATACAGTTAACACAGATTGTCGATGAGCTTGCTGATCTGCAGGCACTCGTGTCGGGAGAGCTGACGGAAGGGGCCGTTGCAGACGATGAAGTATGTGACAGTGCCAACTTCGAATCCCTTCTGCGTATGGCCCGCGCCGATGCGTCGCCACAGTTCGAAGCGTTGCCCGTCGAGCACCTTGGGTTGTTCCTCGCCTCTTTTCATAGTTTGCATCGGCCCGAACAAGACGTAGAGGGGCTGACACGTCGAATGGAACAGTTGCTGTGTTATAGCGCTCCGGCGGCGCAATGGGAAAGCGAATTTCTACCGGCACGTGTGCAAACCTACCAGACATCGATGCTCGATGGCGTCCTGCAGGAATCCAATCTTCGTTGGCTCGGATGCGGCAGCGAACGAGTCGCTTTCTGCTTCGAACCAGATATCGACCTGCTCGGTGCTGGAACGCCGGTCAGCGATGATGAGTCAGAAGAAGCCGCATCCGACCCTCCAGCGTCCGCCGAGCAGGAGGAGCAGGCGCGACCGGCTGTGCCCGTCGATGACGTGTCTGCCTTGTTTCCGGATCCCTTCGGTCGCTACGACATTCAAATGCTGCAGCGTGCGACGGGAATGTCTCTGCATCCCTTGGTGGAAAAACTGTGGCAGGGCGTTTGGTCGGGACGGATCACCAATGACACGGTGTCTGCGCTGCGCAGAGGCATTGAAACAAAGTTTGGCGCCGGGGCGGGTGCCGCAGCCGATACACCGAAGGTGGCGCCACACAGACCTGGTCGTTTGACACGTGCCACATCACGCCGCCCCACGGGTAGGTGGCGTGGCTCGCTGGCTTATCCTGGCAACTGGCAGCTATTGCCAGAACCTGAAGTGGCAGCGGATCGGCTCGAAGAGGAAGAGCGCAACAAGGATCGCGTGCGTTTATTGCTGGATCGCTATGGGATCCTGTTTCGAGAGCTGCTGCTGCGTGAAGTCGCCGATTTTCGGTGGGCGCGAATCTTTCGTTCTCTGCGCTTGATGGAGCTGTCAGGCGAAATCCTGGCTGGTCACTTCTTTAGTGGGATTCCTGGTCCGCAGTTCATGAGTCACCGAGCCTTCCGGCAACTGTCGCGTGGTCTGCCTGAAGACGCTGTGTACTGGATATGTGCAACAGACCCCGCATCTATGTGCGGGCTACCGCTGCCAGATTTGCGCTCGCGCCTACCACGACGAGTTGCGAGCAATCACCTCGTCTATCGAGGTGCTACGAGGGTCCTGTCATCACAACGACACGGCCGTGTCCTTGAGATCGACGTGGACGCAGATGATTCACGTCTGGCCGAATATCTAGCCCCCCTCGACCACCTGCTCACACGCACGTTATCACCCTTGCGACAGATCGAGATCGAACAGATCAATGGCCAGCCGGCAGCAACCACTGCCTATGCCGAGGCCCTGCAGCGGATATTCGAGGTCCGCCGTGACCATCACCATCTCATCATCTTTCGTCGCAGCTAATGACACTCATCTACAGGCATCCACAGATTTTCCGTTGAGGATGACAGGATTTTCGGAGGATGACAGGCTTTTCATTGGAAACAGGCCTGACAAGCCCTATCGTTCCCTGACGTGTGGACATCCTCTGGTGGCCACGCACTATCACCCGTCACGCAAGGAGCCAGCTATGGCGACGGACGTGAAAACGGCGGAACAGATCCTCCAGGGCAAGGGTGGGGAGTTGATTTCGGTGGCGGAGGAAGCAGTCGTTGTTGATGCTCTCAGGAGCATGGTCGAGAGCAAAGTAGGATCAATTCTGATCAAGGAAGGGACACGTATCGTGGGTATCTACACGGAGCGTGACCTCATTCGCAATACGCTTGATCCGACCTTCGACCCGGCCACGACACAGATGAGTGAGGTCATGACGGTCGGCTTGCGGTATGCGCCACACACCGACACGGCCTTCGAATTGATGGACAAATTTCTGGGCCTGCGTCTGCGGCATCTATTGATCGATCGAGAGGGCGACTTCATTGGCATGCTCTCCATAGGGGATGTAGTACGCTCGGCTCTGCAGACGCGCACGGACGAGCTCCAGGAGTTGTCGCAGATCACCAACTGGGAATACTACGAGGAGTGGAAGCCACGCAGTTGAGTCCATTCCCCACTTCATGACACCTTTACGGCGATGCTGACAAGAGGTCAGCATCGTCGTTTTGAATTTCATCAGCGAAAGTGAGTATGAAGACAGCGATCCTCATAGGTGATTCCATCCGTATGGGATACCAGGCACACGTAGAAACCGCATTGGATGGCATCGCCCATGTGTGGGGACCCGACGCCAATGGTGGCGATAGTGGCAAGGTCCGAGAACACCTGTCGCAGTGGCTCGAGACAGGTCGTGGCGATGTTGTGCACCTGAATTGCGGTTTACACGACATCAAGAAGGCCTTCGACTCCAATCGGGCGCAGGTTGACGAATCTGCCTACAGAGAGAATCTGATCCACATTTTCGAGACGGTATTGGCTACCGGCACCCCTCTTGTCTGGGCAACGACGACACCGGTGAATGAGACCTGGCACCATGATCGCAAGGGGTTCGACCGATTCAGTGCCGACGTGGATGCCTATAATGTCATCGCGCAAGATGAGGCACAGAAACGTGGGGTAGCCATCCATGATCTGAACAGCGTGATCGAGACAGCGGGGCGCGACGAGCTCTTGCAGGAGGATGGCGTACATTTCAGCGCCGAAGGCTGCGCCCTGCTTGGGCGTCACGTGGCCACGTGCGTACAGAAGCTGTGGGCGGAGGTCTGAGTGTGAAGGCAGATGACGAACTGCGCTCGTCGATCCTGCAGGTGCTGATGCTCGGCTTTCGCGGTCTTACAGTGCAGCCACAAGACATGGTCTCTACGGCGGTTTCCGCAGGTATAGGGAGTGTCGTTCTATTCGATGTCGATGGGCCGAGTGGTCTTACTCTGGGACGTAATGTGGAGTCTCCAACTCAGGTTGCCGACCTGTGTCAGCAATTGCATGCAGCCTCGCCTTTTCAACAACTGCTGATCGCCATCGACATGGAAGGCGGCCTCGTCTGCCGTCTGAAGGAGCAATACGGCTACCCCGCGACGCAGTCAGCTCGGGACCTGGGCACCGGCGACCCCCAACAGACCTACGAGGCGGCTGCCGGCATCGCCGATACACTTGCCAGGGCTGGCATTAATCTGAATCTGGCACCGTGCGTCGATGTCGATGTGAACCCGGACAATCCTGTGATTGGCAGCAAGAAGCGCAGCTATTCCGCTGACCCGGAATGGGTGGCCGAACATGCGGCGGCCTTTGTTCGTGCCCATCGTGATCGGGGCATCCTGACCTGCTTGAAGCACTTTCCGGGTCATGGCTCGTCCCACGAAGACTCGCATGTGGGTTTCACGGATGTGACGAAAACATGGTCGCGAGACGAACTGATCCCGTTCCGTCGACTCATCGAGCAGGGACTCGTCGACGCGGTGATGACAGCACATGTCGTGAATTCCCAGCTTGACGAGGTGCCGGCTACGATCTCCGGAAGAATCATCGACAAGCTGCTTCGCGATGAGTTGGGCTTCGATGGTGTCGTCATCTCTGACGACATGGGTATGGGGGCAATTACCAAACAATACGGCCTGGCCGAGGCAATTATCGGTGCCCTGAATTCAGGTGTGGATATGCTCGCTTTGGCAAATCAAGGAAGTTATGAGGAAACTATTGTCGAGCAGGCGATCGACATCATCACCGACGCCATCACGACAGGACGCCTCGAACGCAGTCGCTTGGAGTCGGCAGCTGGACGAATTCGTCATCTGCGGGCGCGACTGACCGAAAACATATTGACGGAGAGACCATGAGATTTGCAGACAAACGTGCATTGGTAACCGGTGGCGGCTCCGGCATTGGCCGCGCTACGTGTTACCGCCTTGCCCGCGAAGGCGCGCAGATCGTGGTGGCAGACCTTCGAGCAGAGCGGGCGCAGGAGACAGCACAGCAGATCACGGACGAGGGTGGACACGCCATTGCCCTGACCGCCGATGTGTCGGACGCGACCTCAGTAGAGGGCATGGCTCAAGGCGCTCTTGATGCGTTCGGCGCCATCGACCTGCTCGTCAACAATGCCGGCATCGCCGAGGGTGACGACTTGCTCACCTTCGACGAATCGACGTGGGATCTCAACCTGGCCGTCGTACTCAAGAGCGTTTATCTCGTCAGTCGGCAAATACTGCCAGGGATGCTTGAGCGTGGCAGCGGTGCCATCGTCAATGTCTCTTCCGTGAATGGTTTGACCGCTGTAGGCCAGGAAGCCTACTCTGCCGCCAAGGCCGGGATGATCAATCTGACACAGAATATGGCGGTCAAATATGGGCCGCAGGGCGTGCGGGTAAATGTCGTGTGCCCTGGATCGGTTCGCACACCCATCTGGGACGGAATCGTGGCCGAGAATCCACAAATCTTTGAGAAGCTCACACGCTGGTATCCCTTGGGACGAGTGGGTGAGGCTGAGGACATTGCGGCGGCGATCCTTTTCCTGGCCTCTGATGACGCCTCATGGATCACCGGGCAAGCCCTCGCGGTAGACGGCGGCCTGACGGCCGGAATTCCCGGCCTGTTGGCCGATGTGAATACGGACGCAGGCAAAGAGAAAGAGACATCATGAACCGCCTTGAAGATCGAATCGCCGTCATTACGGGCGGCGCCACTGGCATTGGTGGCGCCACGGCTGAACAATACGCCGCTGAAGGTGCCATCGTGCACATACTGGATGCCAACCAGGAGGATGGACAAGCGACAGAGGCGCGGATCCGAGATACGGGCGGACAGGCACGATTTCATGAGCTCGATATTCGTGATGCCGATCAGGTCCGTGCCACCTTCGAACGAATCGGCACAACGGAGGAACGCGTCGACATCCTTGTGTGCAGCGCCGGTGTGTTGCGGGGGGCGTATTCGGGCATCGAAGATCTGGCCGAGGACGATTGGGATGCGACGCTTGATACGAATCTCAAGGGCACATACCTCACGACGCGTTTCGCGGCCCCCTTGCTGCGCCAGGCAGACAAGTCCGTCGTCTTGCTGATCGCCTCAGGCGCAGGCGTGCACGGTGGTTCCTCCTCCTATGCGTATGCAGCGAGCAAAGCGGGCGTACACGGCATGCGATATAATCTTGAGAATGACCTCGGACCTTCTGGTTCGCGCATACACGTGGTATGCCCCGGGGGCATTGCGACACCGCTCAAACTGAAGAATGTTGCCGAAGGTGCGCAGTCACGTGGCGAAGATGTTGAGGCCGCCGTCGTCGGGGCACGCCAGTCCCTCGGCGATCCCAAAGGCGTCGCACACGTACTCACCTTCCTCGCCTCCGCAGAGGGCGAATACGTACGTGGGACGATCTTCACCCGCTAGTTGGACCTAAGGAACCAGGTCGCGCGAGACGACGGCCCGTGTGGTGACGGGGAATTCCCCAGGTTCACAACACTGGCAGATCTGCACATCAACGGCGGCACTCATGAGCATATAGGCCTCTTCGAAGCTCAGCTCGAGACGAGCCTGCAACAAATCCACCATCTCGTTGGCCGCCATTCTTGCTGCGTCGCCAAGATCGTCCCCTTCACCCGTGGTCACCCAATGGTGATCGGTCTCTACCAGGGGCCTGCGGATACCAGCGCCTTTCACGAGATCGACCCGCGCCGCCACCTCGGCACAGATCTCGAGACCGATGAAGGTGATCTCGCCGTCGCCCATGGCGGCGTGAATGTCGCCGATGCCTAAACCGGCACCTTCCACCTCGACGGGCAAATGGACACGACTGCCTTGGGTGATGAAACGATTGTCCATGTTACCGCCGTGGGGCCCGGCGAAGGACGTTGATATTCCGTCTCCAGCGGGTGCGGTTCCGATGACACCGACCATTGGGTTTGCCGGAAATCGCAGATCACCAAAATGCACGACGCCGTCGTTGACGGGGACAATCCGTGTTGCAAAGTGATCGGCCCGATGCGCCAGGAGTCCTTCACCCTTCTTCACCGCGAGGAATCCTGATTCCGCCAGGTCGATGGATTCAATCGTTACGCACAGACCGTCACCGGGCTCTGCGCCGCGAACGAATACGGGACCCGTCGCCGGATTGGAACCTACCGGGTGGGGGTGATCTAACAGATCATCGTCACTGAGAATCGAGCCAGTGCGTGCATCGTAGGTCTCAAAGTAAACCGTGTCACCCGGATCGATTTCGACGGCAGGGGGAATTGACTGGTCCAGGCGATAGACAATCTGCTGGCGGGACAGGCGATGCGATGCCATGAAGAAACTCCGACATGTTCAGATGACAGGGATGGGGCAAACCTAGGTTCACCCGTGTGCCGGAGACAAACAAATGATCCCTCCGGTGAGGGCCACCGAAGGGATCATATAGCGCGGTGTATCATCGAAAATGGCAGGTGTCGGCGAAGATCCCTTGCCATCATCCGCCTGTAGCGAATGGGTCGTCCACTGCAGGCAGTGCCTCCAGGATGGCTGGACCGCCGCACGATGCGGGGCAGATCCGGCTCGGTGCGGGGCCGTGTCTTGGGAGCGATTCCCTCCCCCCATCCGCGGCGATCCAAGTTTTCATCCTGGTGGTCGATATGACCACCGCAGGCTTGGCTTTCTTAATGCAATCGATGTGCCACGGGCGGGAAGACTTGGACCTGGAGCGCCTATCTATCTGTGTACCATACACTTGGGGGGACAGGCCGGACTTTTTAACTACGGGCAGGTGACGATGAAATTGGCGCGGACATGCGTCGCCCTCAACCAGCCCTTACGCTCAAATGTTTTATTATCAATAGATTACGCCAATGTCGCAATAACGCACCACTGATGCGTTATTGCGACACCTGACGGAATTCCTCAGCGAGGATTGCGTGTTTCTGCAGGATACGCTGGAAGGTCGATCGATGAATGTCCGCAGCCGTCGCGGCACGAGTCACATTCCCCGCATACCGCTCGAGCAAGCGCTTCACGTAATCGCGCTCGAACTGATCGCGCGCTTGCTCCAGGGAAGCAGCGGGATCGATTTTCGAGGCACCATTCGGATCCCGCAAGCGGGGCGGCAAATCATCGATTTCGATGACCTCGCCGCGACAGAGACTGAAGGCTGACTCCACGGCATTGCTCAACTCCCGCACATTTCCTGGCCACGGATAAGCCCCCAGGGCCTGTCGAGCCGAATCTGCAAAGCCCTTCACCACGCGTGGTCCCGCCTCGTTGAGTCGGGCCAGGAAGAGGTCTGCCAACAACGGCACATCTGCATCACGTTCACGCAGTGGCGGCAACGAGATCGTCACAACATTGAGTCGAAAGAACAGATCCTGTCGGAACCGCCCCTCCTTCATCGCCTCTTCGAGATTCTCATTGACCGCACAGATCACACGAAAGTCGACATCAATCGCCTGCTGGCTGCCCAGGCGGCGGACACTGCGCTCCTGTAGTGCGCGCAACAGTTTCGCCTGCAGATCTATGCCGAGATTGCTGATCTCGTCGAGAAACACCGTGCCACCGTGAGCCGCCTCGAATAGTCCGACACGTCGCGTTTGGGCACCCGTAAAAGCACCCCGCTCATAGCCAAACAACTCGCTTTCCAGCAATTGATCTGGCAATGCCCCACAATCGATCGGCAGAAAAGGCCCCTCTGCCCGCATACTCGTTTGGTGCAGGGCTCGAGCGACCAACTCCTTGCCCGTACCTGTCTCGCCCTCGATAACGACACTCGGTTCAGAATCGGCAAGTCGTTTGATGAGATTGATCACTGCCAGCATGGATGTTGACTGCGTCACGATGCCATCCACCTCAATGTCGCTACCAAGGGCCTGGCGCAACCTCTGATTCTCTTCTTCGAGTCGCTTCTGGGCCATCGCCCGCTCGACAGTGATCAACAGTTGATCTGGCGAGAAAGGCTTGGGCAGATAGTCGAAGGCACCGGCACGTACGGCATCGACAGCCGTCGAGATTGTCGGGTGGGCGGTGATCATCACCTTGCGCGCCTCGGGATCGATTTGCTGCAAGTGGTTCAGGGCGGTAAGACCATCCATCCCTGGCATCTTCAGGTCGAGCAAGATGACATCAAAAGCTCTGTCACGGGCGCGATCGAGACCCTCGGCGGCGGCAGCACAGATGCTGACATCATAGCCATAATGGGCGAGGGTTTCGTTGCACGCCTCCAGCATGGGTTGCTCATCATCGATGACCAGAATGCTTCCCTTCATCGCGATGCACTCGCAGGCACGATCACGCGCACGCGGGTTCCCTTGCCCCGTTCGCTTTCAACCTCGACGCGGCCGCCGGCGCGCTGGATGATTCCATAGCTGATCGTTAGGCCGAGACCCGTCCCACTACCGACGGCCTTCGTCGTGAAAAAGGGGTCAAAAACACGATCAACGAAATCAACAGGAATCCCAGAACCCGTGTCATCGATTTCGATGACGACTTGATCGGCGTCGACTTCCCTTCGACTCAGGATCGTCAAGTGTCCACCATCGGGCATGGCATCCACTGCATTATCCATTATGTGTGTGAATACTTGCTGTATCTGCGCTGGATCGGCGACGACGACTGGAAGGGGATCAGCCAGATTCTGTCTCACGGTCACGGTCGCTGGCAACTGCAACTGCGTGATGGCAGCCCGAATGGCCTCATTCACATCGACGGGACCAGGCATGCCCTGCAAAGGACGACTGAAATGGACAAGACTCTCGACGATCGTTTCGATTCGCTCCGTCTGCTGTATCGCAACGTCCAGGGTGGCGATGGCACGCGACGAGAGGCGCTCTTCCTCTGCAATCGACAGCAGAAACTTCAATTTCATCAACAACACACCACAGGGATTGTTGATTTCGTGCGCAACTCCAGCAGCCAACTTGCTCATGGCCGCCATCTTCGCCACCTGCAAACCCTGTTGAGTTGAGGAATCCTCTGTCGATCTCTTGCTCATGGAGACTATCAAACGTCGCGTCCCATGCCGCCGCAAGCTTCAATGACAGACATGGCCTTCGCCCTTCGGTCATCAGAGCTTCCCAAGCTGGGAAGCGATTTGCTGAGCTTCGATATGAAATGTATCTTGGAGAAATTGCCTGAATCCATCATGAGGAAGATTTTGCCTCGTGTAATGAGGGATACATACCCCTCACGGAACCCTTCGTCGTTTGCGGAGACACCGCTTGAGCCACCCCCCGATCAGACCTTGGTATGCCGGGCGCACTTTTCCGGCCGATGATGTCGTTGCCGTATTTGATGAGGATCCGCAGCCCAAGATTCTGTATGACCAGAGGGATGCGGGAGGTACTGAAGGTGCCTATGCCGACATCATGCGCGGCATCTATGGCAAGATGGATTCGCTCAAGCGCAATCAGAACGACTTTCGCACATGGACTGACGAAGATGGCTATCTGACATTCTACAATGCCATGCTCGATTTTTGCGGATCCGAGACGCGAGATCGTGTGCAGGTGCTGCAGAAATTGGGCGACTTCAAGTTTAGAGCTGGCGCCGGCCCCGATGAGAAGAAGAAGCTCATCTCAGACTGTTTTGCTGAAGCGACGGATCAGGAAGATCCAAGAATGATCGCGACGTCGCGGTCACGTCGACTGTCACAGATCTGGGCCCCCACCACAGACAGCATTCTCGACTATATCGTTGGACGCCCGGCACAGGCGGGGCGTGTTCTATCCGATCGACTGAATCCGACCAATACAGAGCCCCTGCAATTGATTGGACATCCGTTTAAGGATGTTCGCAGCACGACCTTGCAGCCCGTGGCCGATGCACGTGTCATCGCCTTCGAGCGTGGCTCGGAAATTCACGTCATTCCCGGTGTGAGCAAAACCCTCACCAACTGGGACGCCGATACGGCATCCGTTGGCGGTGTCGAGCAAGTAAATCTCTTTGAGACGCTGTTGCTGCACGAGTTGGTCGAACTAGTTTCCCGCGAGGAAAATCCCGAACTGCCGCCACTGTTGACGCACATTGTCGCATCGACTTTCGAGCGCTACCTGAAGGCCGATCTGCTGTCGGTGGCGGTGGAGGACTTCTTTCTCGATTGGCCCGTGTTATCCGAGGCCGAGGAAACTGAGCGCTACGAGGCACAGTTGAAAATCGAACTGGAGGAGGCGAGCGCCATGTTCGCCGAGGAGGACATTCCCGAGAGCTTCGACGAAGATGACGATCACTTGCCCGTCGACAGCGATGGAAAAGTTCCAGTCAAAAAGAAGAAAAAGAAGAAGGTTGTGAAAAAGAAGATTGTGAAGAAAGTGGCCAAAAAGAAAAAGGAGTAGACCCCTTCTCATCGCGATGCGGTGAGAAACGGCTACTCCCTAACGATCTTACAGCATAGACAATCTTACAGCATGAAGACGGGCGCTACGGCGTCCTTTTTTTTGTTCTTTAGGCCTGATCAGTCCCTGGATTGCGCCGCACGTCAGAGTGAGCCTCCTCGGCATCCTGCAACTCAGCTGTGGCCTGACGAATCTGATCTCGCAGAGCGCTGACCTCAGCGTCTTCATCTGATACGTGATTGCCCGCTTCGAGGCGAGTGAAGGCCAGACCACCCAGTTCTGCCTGCAGGCGCCCAAGTCGGGTCTTGGCTGCGGCCACATCGAGACGGGCTCGGCCCACCTGCGTCAACTCTTCTGCTTTGTTCATGGCCAACTCGGCACCATCCTGGAGGCCTCTCTTGAGATTCTCCCAAAGGCGGTCCACGTTGGTTTCGGATACGTGAGGATCGCTTTCTTCTGTCATTTCCCTATCCTTCCGTCTGGCCGAGCACGCGCAAAAGCTCAGCGACCAGTTGTTGCTTGTTCGCTCGGGACACTTCTCGACCCTGTAATTGTACACCGGGGGTGCGCCGTGCCAACTGGCGAAGACGTGTCACGGGCATCTGAGCCAGATCGGATGAGTCAACCGTATCCGGCGCGGGGGGTTCGACAGGCTGCGGCGTTGCCGCCACAGGCGGCACGGAGGTCGCTTGAGAAGAGAGCGACGCCATGGACAAATGGGGTGCGGGGATCACGTGCGCGCTGACAAGCTCACTGACCTGCTCAGCAGCGGCAGCAGCAGCTTTTACCGCCGCCTGCACTGCCGCCACGTTACCTGTAAGACGAAGGGAAACAAGACCGCCGCCAATGCGCTCGATGCCCACCAACTGGACATCTGCGGCTTTGGCGGCGGTATCAGCTGCTTCTAAGATGCCAACCAGACCTCGGGTCTCGATCAGTCCAAGTGCAACTTCGCCCAAGCGAGCGGATTCACTCATGACTGTTCGCTAAGGCGAGAGGATCAGCGGGCGTCGTTAATTGTATACGGCAAGAGACCGAGATAGCGGGCACGCTTGATGGCACGAACAATACGAGCCTGCTGCGTGCGGGTCGCACCTGTACGTCGCGCCGGTTCGATTTTACCGATCGGCGTGAGAAAGCGGGCAAGAACGTCGAGCCGCTTATAGTCGATCTCTTCGGGCTTCAGCTTCGCCGTGAATTCTTTGCGATTGACCCTGGCGATGATGACTGCTCCTGAAAGAGGCGAAATAGTAGATTGAAGCCAATGAAACTATGGGCAGGTCAGGAGGAAGTCAACTTTGGGAACGTCGTGGAACGGGTGGAGGAAGGAGCTTGGCGACGCCCGTCGCAGAGTGGTTTCTGGGCTTGTTCCTTAGCATACTGGCGATTGCTTGTGATGCCTGCCCTACGGCCCGGCCCACTCTTGCCTGGTCTCTGGGTACTGGTCCTGTCGCTGCCAGCTGCCTCATCAGGTGCGACCGCCCTGTTGCTTTCCCTCTATTCCTGGTACTTGGTATACTGCTCAGAACGCCTTTTTCAGCACATCAGCTGGTCATCTTCAAGAAAATTGCTGATTCATAAAGCCTTTACCTACAAGTCGTTACAACGCTCTGCCCGACAATTTTCCGCGCCCGTAAATTTCTCGCTAAAGATTCCTACTTCACCGACGATACTATTAAGGAAGACTACTTGATACCAAGTCGAATCTCCAACACCTGTTCCGATCCGGTCAGGTAGTCTCGCCCCGCCGGAATCCCCCGGAAGTCCTTAGGACTCCCGCCGGCACAAACGCACTCGACGCGCACGGCATGCGCACGAGAGCGGCACAAATCGTCGAATGAGATCGCCCTGTCGGGAACCCCGGCAGGGCGTCTCGTGTTCTGGCAGGAACGACCGCTTAAGTCGGCACCTGACGAAAGGACGTTGCCCGCTGCGAATCCCTCAGGTGCAGTGGCTGCCGAAGTCTCGGTAGTGATGAACGGGATGCTCGTGATACTTGCGGCACAGATCTTCGAGGCGTTCACAAGCCAGATCGTAGATACGCTTGCCTTTTTCTGCCGTCGCCACCGTAGCATCGCCCATGACACCGGTTCCGTCCCGCGTATCACGACGGCGCTCAGCGAATGTGGCGAACTCCAAGGGCGGAGCAAATGGATTGGTCAGACTGTCGTCATTCACCCGGCGCGAGTCGTCGATCAGATGTGAACGCAGATGAAGTTGTACCGCCGTCTCCCACTCGCCCCCGTGCCCGACACCTTCATCTGTGGCGGACCAGGCATGGAGTTCATCTTCCACCATGTCCCACCAACTGAAGCTCAGTGTAAACACATCTTCCTCGGCCAGCTTCCAGCTGACGGCCCGACATGGTGCAGCGTTGCCACCGTGACCATTCACAGCGATGATGCGTTCAAAGCCATTGGCATGGATGCTGCGACATATGTCGGCGATCAACGCCTGGAAGGTCTCCAACTGCAACGAGATCGTGCCAGCGAAACCCATGTTGTAGTGCGTGAAACCTGACCACACGGGAGGTGCCACAATGACTGGAAAATCGTCTACACGGCGCGCGACTTCAGCGGCCATGTGAAAGGGCGCAGAGATGTCGACATCCATTGGACAATGAGGGCCGTGCTGTTCAACAGAGCCAACGGGGATGATGACGATCGGCTTGTGCTCGAGAGCCGACTCAAACTCGTGTCGCAGCATTTCCTGCCACAGAATCTTCTTGTTGCTGCCATCATGAGACACGTTATACATGATCTGCTACTCCCGCATGTGGGAATTGTTCAATTGATGAGTCACGACATCTCCTCATGAAGTTGGCGCATCGCTTGATGGTGGCCAATCCCTTCGTCTCGTAATCGCCGGTAGTCGTCGCGATCGATACCCTCCCAGCTCAGGAAGGCACGGATGTCGTAACGACCCTCCTCGACCACAGGTAGGTTGCCCTCGCCGATCATGAGTTCAAGGGGATAGCCCTTTTCCTGCATCGGCAGTCGCACCACTTCGTTGCGACGGGCAGACTCATAGAGAGCCATCATCACCTCCACCGTCTCGCGCGCCTTGTGTCCGGCGCCGCGATGTTCCGGTCCCCCATCGAGCCAGGCAAGCAACTCCTTTACCTGCGCCGCATTTGTACTCCCACCGATCCCTTGGTAATTCTCGTCTAGATCGACTTGCGCGTCGTGCCATCCATCGCCATTGAGGATTCGCACAGTCGTTTCAGTGACATCCATTTGGCCATCACTGCCGCGGATCTGAAAGGCACCAGCCGTGGCTCCTTCCGCCATCAGATCAGACTGGATAAATAGTTGTGCTCCCCCTTCGAAATGCACGAGCCCCATGCAGGCATCTTCGATTGCTGTGTCGCGTTCGAACCGATCTGTGCGCCGTTCGACGGCACCCATGACCCACTCCGCCCGTGGATCTCCCAGTACAAATCTTGACCCGTCGATCGTATGGGTACCCCAATTCGTGAGTCCTTCGCGCACTTTGTTGGTGACAAATTCGGGCGTCCCGATCACCCCCTCCGCAATGAGTTCGCGAGCACGCTCCCAACCGGGCGTGAAGCGCCGCTGGTGACTGATCACGAGCTTCGTGCCTGAGGCAGCACAAGCATCGACCATGCTGTCCGCCGCACCCATGCCGATCGCCATCGGCTTTTCGCAGATCACTGCTTTGACCCCGGCGCGTGCCGCTGCAATGGTTGGTGCCGGGTGCAGAAGGTGCCAGGTGCAAACGCTGACAATATCTGGTTTCGCCTGTTCCAGCATCTGCTCGACTGTGGCATACGGTTGCAGACCCAGATCCGGATACTGCTCGACGTAGTGTTCTCGCGCCTCTGCGACAGGGTCAGCGATTGCGACAACATCTACGCCATCGACCAATTGATAGCCATCCATATGGGCGTGGCCAATGGAACCACAGCCGACGATAGCCGCTCGGTATGAGGCCATAAGTGGAAAATCTCCTTGTGCCTATTGGGAGAGGGGCGGAGGTTTGAGGACCTGATCCCAGTGCCAGCGGCGTCAGAAGACGCCGCCAAGGTCCAAGTATACGAAAGCTGATGAACGACTCACCAGGTGGCCTGCCGATCGGCGATGGCCCCATCATCCCACTCGGCGAACTGATGTTCTCTTTTGGACGCAGTCCTGGACCAGGAGGACAACACGTCAACAAGAGCAACACACGAGTACAGGTACGTTTCGACGTACGCGCGAGCCCCAGCCTGACGCACGAACAGCGACGACGAATCTGTAGTGGCCTTGCGTCACGGCTCACATCAGAGGGCCATTTGGTACTGCAGTCGTCAGCGAGCCGTTCGCAGTTGCGCAACCGAGAGGATTGCCTGCGACGGTTGGTGAAGATGCTCACCGAGGCTCTGCGCCCTCCGCCCCCGCCGCGTCGCCGCACTCGGCCAGGGCGTGCAGCTGTCGCCCGGCGGCTTGATGGCAAGGCTCGCCAGGGCCAAAAAAAGGGCCTGCGTCGACGTCCTCCCCTCGACTAGTCAGATCGGCCAGCAGAAACCGACCCGCGATTGAATCTTCTTTGATCGCCAGGCGTCTAATGGGTAGTGGCGATCTGTAACCACATCTAAGTCGCTCTGCCCCAACCGCTTTTCAACTCACGAAGCGCTGTCTTGTATCGTTTTTTTCAGGCCCATTCCTGTCCAGTTCACTGTAGAATCGCCAAAAAATGGGAACTTGCAGGTGTTTTGCGGCATCTATATATTGCACCTTTACGTTGACGTTAAGTTTAGTCCCGACGCAGGGACATCACCGCTAGGCACAGGAGGCAATCGTGGCCAGCCGTGCTACTCCGGTTGTAGATTCGGTCGAGGTTTACTGGCAACAGATCAAGAATACTGAGCCCCTGAGTCGCGCTCAGGAGGTTGATCTATTTACCCGCGCCAAGGCGGGGGATGAGAACGCCCGCCAGCAAATCATCGAATGTAATCTGCGTTTCGTCGTCAGCGTTGCACGCCAGTATCGAGACTACGGCTTGAGCCTGTCCGAACTTATTTCCGAGGGCAATGTGGGCCTGATGGAGGGCGTGAAGCGTTTTGACGAGACTCGTGGCTTCAAGTTCATCACCTACGCCGTTTGGTGGATTCGACAGGCGATTCTCAAGGCATTGGCCGAGCAGGGCCGAATCGCCAGACCCCCGATGAGCCAGATCAATGATCTGCAGAAGCTTGAGAAACAGGCAGGCATCCTGTCTCAGCGACTCGGTCGTTCGCCGACCCCATCGGAACTGTCCGAGCAAGTCGACATCAGCCCTTCCCGCACACGCAACGCATTGGAAGTCGGTCAACCCGACTTGTCCTTTGATGCACCCGCCTATCCAGGCGAAGAGACGACGCTTCATGGAATCTACGCGGGCCCGCAGGACGAGCATGACGAGGTCTACGACGAGGATGAGATGAAGCGCACGATCCGCAGTTGCCTCCTCGTACTCGACGAGCGCGAAGGCCTGATCGTGCGTTCCTATTTTGGTCTCGGTGACAGTGACCCGATGACCCTCGAAGAGATTGGGGACAATCTCGGCGTGACGAGAGAGCGCGTTCGCCAACTGCGCAATCGCGCCTTGTCAAAGTTGGCTGACAATTGTGGAGAATTGCTCGGCGAATTCTCGCGCAACTGAGGCAAGAGCTACCGCCACAGAGTTCACGGCGTCGTCCTTCGGGATGGCGCCGTTTTTTTATCTAAGACGCAAGCGTTGGGCCCGCATCTTGGAGAAGGTCGCAAGATACAGACGCCAGCCATCTTCTCCGTAGCCGATCTCTATGCGCGTCATATCGATCGCCGGCAGCAGGATGCGTATGCCGGTCCCAGTCCCAAATCGTGCACGCTCCAACTCAAAGTCGTCACTCTTCGTCCACGCCAATCCACCATCAACGAACACCGTACCACCGAGACCTATGTCCGCCGATAGTCCGAAAAGACGGATCTCTCTTGGCTGCAACAGAGGGATTCGATATTCGATCGTCGTCAACATCTGGTGCGCACCGAACAGTTCAAGACCGAGGTCATCGACGACATAACCTCGCAGTGAATTGGCTCCACCCAGGTGGTAATCCATGTAGACAGGAACCTGGCGACCCATCGTACCGGGCTGCAAGCTCGTAAGCCCGGCCCACACAAGGGTGTGTTCACCGACGGGTTGGAAGCGGCGGATGTCCGCGTGCAGCGTCCAGAAGTCACCGTCTCCAGGTAGCAGACCTCCTGTCTTCCAGATCTCAATCTCATTGAGCCAGCCGCGATGGGGATTCCCCCACACATCCCTGGAGTCATATCCGACACTCGCACCCAAGCGGTACAACTCATCCTCGTTCGCTCCAGACAACAGAACCTGAGGTAGGTCAGCGCCGATTCGCATATAGGAAGCCACCATCGAAGCTCGGCCATGTTGCCCGAGCCACAGACCGATGCGTGGTGTGATCTCGGTCGTCGTCTCTTCGAAACCATCCAACTCGTTCTGTCGGATATTGCGCGACACGTCCAGATCGAAGGAGAGATGGTTGCCTCGCCACCATGGCTGACTCAGATCGAGGAGAAAGGACTCGCGTCCGCCGAACAGCGCGTACCCTGCGAGGAAGACGTCCCTTCCCAGTAGATTGACAGATTTGACCGCCGGTCCGAAAGACCAGCCGTCCTGGTCGTTGACATCATAGCTGATGTAAGGAACAACGGGGGGTAGTTCGCGTATTTGCAGAACGACAGTCACCGAGTCATCTGCACGACGCTGCACCTGCGCAGCGAGACTGCTGAAGATATCCAGGTTGTCCAGGCGTTGAAGATCAGCTGCCAGGCTCTCTGGATCGAAGTGTCGACCGGTCCGCGTCACCAACTCCCGTTGGATGACAAAATCCTGCGTGTAGCGGTTACCGCGGATCTCCACTGCCGCGATAGGGAGCCCCGTGGTGGCATCGCCGGCAGAGGCCTCCGCCACGAGCAAACCCAGCAACGTAAGACAGCAAACGTAGCCCTTCAGCGTTTTTATCATCTGCCTATGATGAACGCTGTGTGGACGAAATTCAAGGGGTCGATCATTGATTTGCGGAGGTCATACTAGAAAGGGGAAGACCCGTTGCCAGATCTTCCCCACTTGGAACCATGTCATGGGTCTGACTCAGGCGAGCAGATCCAAGAGATTCGTCACCGTTGAGCTGTCTATCATTCCCGGCGAACCACCACTGGAGCTTCCGCCTATGAGGGCACCAACGGCAGGCTGCTCACTATCGGAACCTCCGAGACCGACAGATTCTGACGTCGCTGCTGCGCCGGATCCAGGCAGCGGCGAAGGCTCGATGGGATCACCCTTCTCTGCGTCAGCAGCGCTGATTGCTTCATCAGCTGCCCCCATCTCCTCCGGCTGCTCGCTGGTTTCCTTGGCCAGCTCTTGCCTTGCTTCCATTTCCATTTTCTTCGCTACCGACGCGACGCTACGATCCGCCGATGATGGATCTGCCGGGGCCAGTGCGGCGCGGTAGATCTGCTGTGCTTTGCGAATCGTCGCTTCTGGCTCGCTCTCGCGGGAGGTATCGATCTGCACCTCTCCGCCGACGGCGTAGCGCTTCCCGTCAGGGCCCCGTGCGTATTCGAAGCTTGGTCCACCGTTGGCATACGGGCCCGCTGCGGCCATATGAGCTTGCTCGTGCTGACGCACCTCGCGATCACGGGCTTTGAGCTCGTCCACTTCCGCACGCTCTTCGTCCGTCAGTTCCGGCTTTGCCCCCAGACCGTCGGACGCCTCCTCAGATTCGACACCCTTTGGATTGATCGATTCGGGGCCGGCTTCTTCTGGTTTGCCAGGTAACTCGGCTGCTTGCTGTTTGGGGGCCTGGGTAGACGTTGTGCTGCCCTCTATCATAGCCGATGCGCCAATCGCTGGCAGCAGAGACTCCGGCGGCAGCGCGATACCCAGCGCGGCGCCGACGCTACCAATGGAGGAGTCCGGCGACGTCGTGCCGTGGTCGTGGGATTCGGCGTCTGGCGTTGGTGCTTCGCCTCGGTGAGCCGGGGACAGAGGCGCGAGAGGAGCGAATGTTGAAATCTGCACGGTGCACTCAAAACCGGAAGAGAGGGATGCCGTCTCTTCAGTTGATCGGCACGACGCACATCGAACTTTACCTTTTCGTCAAAAAAAGTTCTCTACTCGAGAGAAAAAGTCTCATTCTGTGCATTCTCGCAGGCCGAACTCGGGCAAATCACCGTAGAAAGGCAGGAGCCTAGGGATCTACGTGGAAAGTGGTCGGTGCGGGATCGTTGAAGACACTTACCGGCAACTCATCAAATACTCCGACATGGGAGTGTCGCCCGCGGCCAAAATCAACGGCCAGCCAGATGCGACCATACTGAGCCCATTGTTGCCAGGGCCGTACGAGTCTTGGCTCCTCATCTTCCGCCTGTCGATAGAATGCCCACTGCCGTACAAGCGATTCGTGTACATCGACCCACACTTCATAGCGATTCTGTGGTGTCACGCCGACACCGGCGAAGGTCAGCTCGAGCAGATGCGCCGGCAGACCGTCCTGGGTCATGTTCTGCCCCTTGTAACGCAGGGTCACACCGGAATCCTTCAGCTTGTAAGGCATCACGAGCCAGTAGGAATCATTGATCCAGGCGCGATAAGCGACCTGCAGGTCCGCTGCGAGCGTATCGGGATTCTCCACCGCAACCCCGGTGCGCCAGGCACGGCCCGATTGATTGTTGAGATTCATCAGGACCGTCAGATCCTCGCCCTCGAATCGCAGATCCCCCGTCCACTTGTCCCAGACATGGCGACGCTTCCCGAAGAATCGCCACGTCAGATAACGCGTCTGCTCCCAGCCACTGCGACCGCCCAGACGGGCCATCACCCTGTCAGCGATCTCGATCGCACGCGGATCAGACCCCTGCAGGTTGAACCCTTCCGCCGGCGGATTGCCGACCACGACGGGCGCCGTCATCTGACCCAGTGTCGGAGACAGATCTTCCTGCGGCGTCTGGCCTGCTGTCGTCTGTCCATCCGTCGCTGAGGAGACGACAGGTGGCGGTGGCTGGCAGTGGACGAGGAAGAGACTGATTCCCAGAGCCAGCAGGCAACGGCTCCGAGTTGAGTACGTGGTCTGCGCCATCACTGATCTCCATTTTGGCTGGCCAGGAGTGACTCAAGCTGCTCGACGGGTTCCTGCAGCGTATCGATTGCCCCCATCCAGAACTCGGGAGATGTCAGATCCAGTCCCATCGAGTCTTTGGCGACACCTTCAGCCATATCCTGGCCCGTTCGACGCAGGAAGTCCTCATATCTAGGAAGAAAATCCGGTCCCTCCTGTTTGAATTGGGCAAACAAACCGCGACTCAGGAGGAAGCCATAGGTGTACGGGAAATTGTAGAACGTGACGCCAGTGATATAGAAATGCAGCTTGGACGCCCAGAAGAATGGATCCTCGCCACCTTCTTCGAGGGCATCACCGAAGAGTCGCTGCTGGGTCTCTACCATCAACTCTTTGAGACGACTTACTTCGACCTCGCCATGAGCGCGCTCTTCGTGGAAGGCTTTCTCGAACTCGAAACGCACTGGCAGATCTGTCAGAAACACCGCACCATTGCCGGTTTCCGTATCGAGGATCGCCAATCTCTGCGCGTCGCTCAGGTTGGGGTCGTTGAGCTGTCCATCTGTCAGAATCATTTCCGCGAATGTCGACGCCGATTCCGCCAGCGTCATTGGATAGAGATGACCAAATGGCCGGGTCTTCTGCAGGATATGGTGATGAAATGCGTGGCCCAGTTCATGCGCGAGGGTGCGTACGTCGCCACTGGATCCATTGAACGTCATGTATACGCGCGGCTCCATCGTCAGTAACGAACCGGTACAAAATGCGCCCGGTCGTTTGCCCACTCTTGGTTCCCATTCGATCCAGTTCTTGTCGTAAGCTGCGCCGGTGAAGCTGGCCAGATCTGGGTAGGACTTGGCAAATGCGTCGTGAACCTGGGCCTTGCCGGCATCCCAACTCAGACTTGCATTTTCCACGTCGGCCGTGGGCAAAGGTGCCTCCAGATCGTACCAGGCGACACCCGTCGTCCCTTGGGCCTGCGCCTTGATCTGCAGGATCTTCTGCGCCACGTGACGACGCGCGTGAATGGCGGCAAACATGGCGTCCAAAGAGGCACGACTGATCTTTGCCTGATACAGAGCCACATCCAGAAAATTGTCGATGCCTCGATGCTGATTCAGAGATAGGCGCGTCCCGGCGATCGCATTCATGGCTGCCGCGTTCACATCGATGACATCCTCCCATGCGGCGTTGCCACCGTCGAAAGCGGCACGTCGAACCGCTCGATCCGGACTCGACAGTAGTGATCGACGCTGCGACATCGGCAACCATTCGCTGCGACCATCGGGCCACTTCATCTCGAATTCGAGTTTGCCTGAGACATTGTCGTAAAGACGCCCCCACGCGTGCAAACCATTCACATTGAGGTCTGCCGCCAGATGCTCCTCAGGAAGACTCATCGTCTTCTCAGCGGCTTCGCGCAGACGTCCGACATAGTGCGAACATCCCGCCAGAGCCTCACGACTCAGCAACGCCTCGACATCCGCATCGCCGACACCTTTCAGACCACGCTGGAACTCGACATCCAGCTTCTCGACCTCGGCGTCGAGAACGGCGAACGCCGCCTCTTGCTTGCGATATGATTCGTTGGCCGCATCAGCTGCAGTGAGACACCCCAGGTAGCTGCCCAGATGCGAAACTCGACGCAGAATGTCTTCCGAGGACAGCAGGGCCGACTCCCAGTCGTCGAGATTGGCAGCCGCCAGGGGTGCCAGACTCGATGTCTGCTGTAGCAAGGCCGTCAGATCATCGCTCAGTTGCTGCTTGAAGGCGATCGTATCGGCATGGTCAGGTGACGGGAAATAGCTGGAGAGATCCCAATTCATCAGCAGAGCCTGTTCGAGATATGGATTGGAGAGACAGTCTTCGGTGGTAGATAACGCAAAGGGGCCGACGACCGCCAGACGGGTCATCGGCCCCAAAAGGCCTGCGGCTATGCGGTGGCTTAACCGACGCGGACGCTCTTGGTCTCTTTCTTGGACAATCGAATACCACCTGCCTTCAGTCCTCGCACGGGGTATTCGGCGATGACGAAGCTTTCTTCGAGGACTCGTAGACGTGGTACAGGCTTGTATTCAACCTCGATCGTCGCCTCTGAATCGAGGCTGAATTTCAGCAGCGTGCCACCATCGGGGACCAGATCGTAGCCGCGATTGAGGATGTATTTATCGATGCAGCACCGCTTCAGGCAGGTCGCACCTGTATCGTCTCGGTAGACGACATTGAAAACCAGTTCCTTGTCTGGAAAGCCGCAATGTAACATCCCTTTGCCGACAAAGAGCTTGTCCGGTGCGTCGGTGACCGAATAGGAGCCATCTTTGCGCACCACCAGAATTCGGTCATAGAGGGAGACATCGGCCATATGCGTGCCTTCCACCTGATAGCCGATGTATCCGGTCGCCTTGTCGTAGTCGAGCTTGAGATCACGCTTGGCAGCCTCACGAACATCCACCTGCTCAAAGGAGGTAAGCTCCGTTCGCCGGGGAAATTTGTCGCGATGACTGACGATCAGGTTTTGCAGGTAGGCAATCGTGAAAGCGACGATTTCCTTGAGATCATGGCGAATCTGCTTCAATCGCGCCTTGATCTCTCGCATCTCCTTCTTCGCACGCTCGATATCGTAGAGCGAGATGCGGCGGATGGGAATCCGCAGCAACGTATCTACATCTTCGCGTGTCACCTCGGCTTTGATCTGGCTCTGGAACTTGTCCAAGCCATCGAAAACCGCCTGAATCACACCCTCCGATGTCTTCTCTTCTTCGATCGCCTTGTAGATCCGGTTTTCGATGAAGATCTGCTCCAATGTCTTCGCATGCATGCGATGGTTGAGATCACCTTCCTCGATGCGCAGTTGCGCCTTGAGGATGTCGACGAGGCGATCCACATTGTGCTGCAACACCTCGGTGACGGACATCACGCGAGGAGTTTCACCATCGATGACGAGCAGGTTCAGCGAGATAGACATCTCGCAGTCGGTGAAGGCGTAGAGGGTATCCACCACGTCTGACGCGTAGACGCCGCGTGGAAGTTTGATCTCAATTTCCACATTCTCGGCGGTGAAATCCTGAATAGAAGCGACCTTAACTTTGTTCTTGCGGGCCGCATCCTCGATCGAATTGATCAGGGCTTCAGTCGTGGTCCCGTAGGGGATCTCACGAACAAGAATGCGCTTCTCATCTGACGTGGGCTCCAACTTCGCCCGCACGAGGACCTTGCCATTGCCGTCCTCGTAATTCGATACATCCGCCATGCCACCCGTCGGAAAATCCGGAAAGACCTGAAATGGCTTGTCCTGCATGTAGGCGACCTGCGCCTCTAGCAATTCGATCAGATTGTGTGGCAGAATCTTGGTGGCCATCGCCACAGCGATCCCTTCTGCGCCCTGGGACAGCAGCAGCGGGATGCGAACAGGAAGGACGACGGGTTCCTTGTTGCGACCATCGTAGGAGTCGACGAACTCCGTGATGCGAGGGTCGAAGATCACGTCGCGTGCAAGATCTGTGAGACGACACTCGATGTAGCGGGCAGCCGAGGCCATGTCGCCCGTATAGATGTTGCCGAAGTTCCCCTGTCGATCGATGGCGACATCTTTGTTCGCCAGAACCACCAGAGCGGAATAGATCGATGCATCACCGTGGGGGTGATACTTCATGCACTGGCCGACGACATTCGCCACTTTGTGGAAGCGCTCGTCATCGAGGTCGTGCAGCGTGTGCAGGATTCGTCTCTGCACGGGCTTGAGCCCATCGTCGAGATGGGGAATCGCACGTTCCTTGATGGCATACGAAGAATACTCGAGCCAATTGCGGTCGTAGATCTGCTTGATGTAAGCCATCAGGCCAGGTGCTCCATGATATACTCACGCCGCTCAGGTGTATTCTTCCCCATGTAGAATTCGAGGGTCTGAGAGACGGCGGACATCTTGTCGATTGTCACTTTGACCAGCTTGATCTGATCGCCGATAAACTGACCAAATTCCTTCGGTGAAATCTCGCCAAGCCCCTTGAAGCGTGTTACCTCAGGCCCCTTGATCTTCTTGAGCGCTGCATCGCGCTCCTTCTCAGAATAGCAGTAGGCGGTTGATTTCTTGTTCCGCACACGGAACAGGGGCGTTTCCAGGATGTAGACGTGCCCCGCCACGACGAGGTCCTCAAAGTAGGTGAGGAAAAAAGTCAGCAAGAGATTACGGATATGAAATCCATCGACATCGGCGTCGGTGGCCAGCACGACCTTGTTGTAGCGCAGGCCATCGATGCCGTCTTCGACACCGAGGGCCATCATCAGATTGAAGAGCAACTCGTTCTTGTAAACCTCCGCCTTGCCGCGACCGAAGGCATTTTGTGGCTTCCCCGTCATCACGAAGATGCCCTGCGTATTTGGATCGCGGGATGAGACGATCGACCCGGCAGCCGACTGGCCCTCGGTGATGAAGAGAGTCGATTCATCTCCTCGCTTTCGATCACCCAGATGGTACTTGCAATCACGCAGATTCGGATTCTTGATGGAGATCTTCCGCGCATTCTCCTTGGCCTCTTTTTTCACCGCATTGAGGTCTTTTCGGAGTTTCTCGTTGTTGGCAACTCGCTGCTCGAGGCTGTCAGCGGCGGCCTTGTTCTTATGCAGGAAATCGACGACGGCTTCCTTCACATCGTTGACGATCCAGCCACGAACATCCGTATTGCCAAGCTTGTTCTTCGTTTGTGATTCGAAGACCGGCTCCATGAGTTTCACCGCCACAGCGCCGGCGATTCCATCACGGACATCTACGCCATTGTAGGCCTTGCGGAAGAACTCGTTCACGCCCTTCAGGACACCTTCACGGAAGGCCGACTGATGTGTTCCGCCGTCGGACGTGTACTGGCCGTTAACAAATGACCAATAGGTTTCGCCATAACCCTCGACGTGGGTGAAGGCGAACTCCAACCGCTCACTGCGGAAGTGAGCCGGCGTATAGGTGACGGCATCCTCGTCTGTGCCAACTTCCCGCTGCAGCAGGTCCAGCAGTCCTTTCTTGGACTCATACTTCTGCCCATTGAGTGCCAGAACCAAACCACTATTGAGACAGGCGTAGTTCCACAGTCGACGCTGCACGAATTCGAGGTTGAAATCGAATTCACCGAAGATTTCGGGGTCGGGATGAAACTCGACGAGTGTACCGTCGGGCTCCTTGGGGGCCTTCCCCTTCTTCGTCTCCTTCTTCAGGTCACCACGCTCAAAAATCGCCTCGGCGAATTGCCCCTTGCGATAGGCGACGACGCGAAACTGGTCAGAGAGAGCATTTACTGCTTTCGTGCCCACGCCATTGAGACCGACGGAGAATTGGTAGATCTCGTCGTTGTATTTGGCTCCCGTATTGATGACGGACACACACTCGACAAGCTTACCGAGTGGAATACCGCTGCCAAAATCGCGGATGCGAACACAGTTATCTTCGATGGTCACGTCGACTTTGCGCCCATGGCCGGTGATGAACTCATCGACAGCGTTATCTATGACCTCCTTCAGCAGAACATAGATCCCATCATCCGGATCTGAGCCGTCTCCAAGACGACCGATATACATACCTGTGCGCAGACGAATGTGCTCGAGAGAACTGAGTGTCTTGATCTTGCTCTCATCATAGACGTCCTCGTTGCCTTTGCGCGCTCTCTTTTTTGCAGGCGCAGGCTTGCTCGTACCATTGGATTTCTTGCTGTCGCCCTTGGCCGAGAATAGGTCGTTCTGTTGTGCCGTTGCCGTCGTCATCGACGCTCCATCGCTTCCCTGACTTGGACCTGGCAATCCGAGGGTCGGTTGCCGGGTTGGTTTGCTTCAAGCTAGTAGATACACCGATCCGAACCGGCATGCTCACAAAGCGCCGACTGATTTGAGACGGAACGGTCTCTTAAGGGGAGAGATGCGAGCGGTGAACTGGCGGGGGGAGGAGATGCCAGGCAACCGGCCGCATGGGGTGTTCTTCTTCGAACACCTACGCCAAGATAGAAACGACATGCGACCGGCGCGAGTGCCGGCCGCATAAGATTGTTAGATGGGTCTTGTGACCCGACACGACAAACTCTATCTGCGACGACCGTGAGTCGGTGCCTGTGGTTTGTGCTCCCGGGGTTGCGGACCACTCGCCTTGGGCCGACTCGACACAGCGGGCCCAGTGGGTCTGCCCGGGCGTCGTCGCGCCTTGCCGGAGCGAACTTTCGACATGTCCGGTTCACGTCCCCGCCACTGTGCCTCAATTTCACGAACGCTGATCAGACGCTTCAGTCCAGGCAGATCGCGGTCAGTCACCATCGTCAGAGCGATGCCCTTTCTGCCCATACGACCGGTGCGCCCCGTACGGTGAGCGTAGATCTCTGGATTGAAGGGGAAATCGAAATTGATGACATGTGTCACATGAGAAAAATCAAGTCCACGGCCAGCTACATCCGTAGCAATCATGAACTTGATTTTACGGTCCTTGAAGCGGTCAAAGATCGACATGCGCCGGCTTTGGTCGAGCCCGCCGTGGATGTACTCACAGGAGCGAAATTTGCGATTCACCTTGCGGTAGAGATCGCCCCCCTTATCCCTTGAGTTGCAGAAAATGATCACCTGATCAACTTCATCTTCACTGCCGAGAAGCCCGAGAAGGGTTTCAATGCGATCACCACGGATGTGGAGGAAGTGGTGTTCGAGGGAACTGGGAGCACCCTGATCATTGTTGAGTTCGATCTTCACCGGATCGGTGAGATACTTGCTCGTCAGCTTAGCGATCTCTGTTGGCATCGTCGCTGAAAACAGCAGAGTCTGGACTTCCTGTAGCATACAGGAGAGAATGAAGTCAACGTCTTCGATGAAACCCATATCGAGCATCTCATCGGCTTCATCGAGGATGACGGTACGTACGTGCGTCAGATCCAGCTTTGTGTTCCATATCAGATCGATGAGTCGACCCGGCGTCGCCACAAGAATGTGCACGCCGTGATTGAGCTTCGACTTTTGGATGCCGATGTCGAATCCGCCAAATACGGCAAAGGGAACGACATCTGTGTGCTTGGCAACGTCATCGATTTCTTGCACGTATTGCAGCGCAAGTTCACGGGTCGGCACGAGAATGATGTGCTGAATGACGCGCTCATCCGCATTCGTGAGTTCGACGATAGGAATGGCGCAGGCGGAGGTCTTACCCGACCCGGTTTCGGCGAGACCAATCAGGTCGCGGTTGTCCAGGATGTGCGGAATCGCCTGTTCCTGGATAGGTGTCATTTCGGTGTACTTCATGTCGTCGAGAGCGTCGACGATCGCTGGTTGGAGATCGATCTCCGAAAACTTCATATGCGATTGGATACCTTTCGCGGCAGACGCGGGCAGCTCGAGCCAGTTGGGCTCGGCGCGTCGAGTGAGCGGGTGTCGTGTTTGGGGACGACCCGATGTGGGATGTGTCGCGGGGCACGCGGCACTGTCCCGGCCGCGCTTCTTTAGTGATTGTCAAAGGTAGGCGCTGAGCTGGAATCCGGAAAGCGACGATCCGCGGCCCTGTGATCAACCCGTTGCATGTGATCGAGTGCGCTGTATCTTAACTATCTTCATTGTTCACTCATACTTAGAGCGATCTTCCTATGTCTGATGTCCGTGTCCGCGTGGCCCCTTCACCAACGGGTGCTCCACACGTGGGTACCGCTTTCATCGCCTTGTTCAACCAGTTATTTGCCCATGCGCAGGGTGGCAAGCTGCTGCTACGTATTGAGGATACGGATCAGGCCCGGTCTCGAATCGAGCACGAGCAGCTGCTGACAACCGCCTTACAGTGGCTTGGACTCAAGTGGGATGAGGGACCCGATGTGGGGGGAGATTATGGGCCCTATCGACAGAGCGAGCGGCTGGAAATCTATGCCCGGCACGCGGCAGATCTCATCGACAGTGGGCACGCTTACCATTCCTTTGCCACGTCCGAGGAGCTGGCAGCCTGGCGCGCCGAGGGACAGCGAGATGGTCATCCACCACCCTACGCGCTTGAGCGGGATGTCGATCCAGAAGCGGGTCGTGTGCGCGCCGCTGCAGGAGAGCCGCATGTCATCCGGATGAAAGTGCCGATGCAGGGCCAGTGTGAGGTCACGGACGTATTGCGCGCCCCGATCACCTTTGACCTGGAGCAGATCGACGACCAGGTGCTGATGAAATCCGATGGCTTCCCGACATACCACCTGGCTGTTGTGGTTGACGATCATCTGATGGGCATCACACACGTAATCCGTGGTGAAGAGTGGATCAACTCCACGCCAAAACACCTGCTACTGTACGAGTGGTTCGGTTGGAAGCCGCCCATTCACGCGCATCTTCCCCTGCTGCTGAATCCGGATCGCAGCAAGATGTCCAAACGGCGCAACCCGACGTCCATCGATTTCTATCGGCGAGCCGGGTTTCTGCCTGAGGCGCTGCTGAACTATCTGGCTCTGATGGCGTATCCTCCCGCACCGGTGGACGGTGGCGAGGGGGAGGAAAAATTCACGACGTCGTCCTTGGGCGACCGTTTCGAGTTGGACAAGATTAATCTGGGCGGTTCGGTCTTCGACTTGGAGAAATTGCGCTGGCTCAACGGGCGTTATCTTCGCGAAGACATGGACGGTGACACAATTCTTGCGGCCCTCAAAAACTGGGCAATCAACGATCAGTCGCTGGCGGCGATGATTCCGCTGATGCAGTCACGCATGGAGACACTCGGCGACTTCATGCCGCGCTGTGCATTCTTCTTTGCCAGTGACGTGACACCGGTAACGGATGATCTGATCCCGGCAAAGCGAGAGGCGGGAGATGTCGCCCAGGTATTGCAAACAGTCATCTGGGCTCTGGAAGCACTCGATCCGTGGTCAGTAGATGGCGTGGAAGCGGCGGTTCGCCTCGTCTCCGACCATTGGGACTGGCCCGTCCGCGACGTAACGAAACCCATGTATGCGGCGATCATGGGACAGCCCGTGGGGCCGCCCCTGTTCGAGTCTATCGCCTTGCTGGGTACTGATATGTCGCGCGTTCGACTACAGAAGGCTACCGAGCAACTTGGGGGGATATCGAAGAAGAAGGCGCGTAGTCTGGAGAAAATCTGGGCAACCAGGACAGAGTAACCTCTGCTTCAGCGCACGACCATGGACTCGCCACGCATCTCAAAGCGGGCACTCTTCATCGGCGACTTCACCTGTCTCTGACTGTCCCCGATTCTAACATTCACACCGGGAAACATCGCGTCTGCTGCCTCGACGAACGCGGTTCGCAGAGTTGAGCCCACTTTGGCATCAATCTCTTTGCGCTCGTTGAGAATGCCCTGGTGAGCCTGGACCAACTGGCCGAGCTGTTTGGCCGCACGAGCGAGCACTTTTTTCTGCGGACCCGTGGATGCGGCAAGACGTTTTTGGATCGCCGCCACATCGAGTTTTTGCAGTTGGAAACGTGACAGATGGCGAAGAATCAGCTTGTTGCTCTCTTCTAACTTGCGATTCAACAGATCCAGCTTCTTGGCGCCTTCTGGATCCATGCCGGCCGTCAGATTCGTCATGTTGTGAGCGTTAGATCCGGCAACCTGCATCTGGATACCAGACAGTCCCCAAACCTCCCCGCCACTGATGGCGCCCCCCTTGGGGCCTTCACTGCGTTCGACGCTGATCACACCGTCGGCATGGAGGATCGCTTGTGTGGCATGACTGCCGATCAGAATATCTCCGCCTGCCCGCACGCGTGCTTCTTCAACCCAGCCCACCCTGATCTCGCCTCGTGCCACGACGCGCGTACGACGTCCGCTAATTCCGTCTCCGACGACAACATTCCCACCTGCCACAAGGGTCGTTCCCGCATCAATCGAGCCAAAGACGTAGACATTCCCCGTCGCCTTGACGGTGAAACCTTGCCCGACCGACCCCTTGATCACGATCTCGCCATTGAATTCGAGATTCCCTGTATCGAAACCCACATCACTTTCGATGATCAGGGTATCCACCACATCGATCTCGCCTGGTATTGACTTTATGGCGCCGTCTCTCTTGGCGTAGAAGTGCGTCACGCCGCGCGCACCGTCCTCGGCACGCACATTGGATCCAGGTTTCACTTCTAGGGGGCGACCATCTCGGGCGGGCACCCGGTTACCCATCAGATCACGGCCATCAGCACCGTCCGTCGGTGGTATCAACCGAGCAATCTCGGAGTCCGTCTCGACATTGGCCTCATAGGAAACCTTGGTCAGATCAATCAACCCTTCCGCTGTCAAGCGGCCGTACCGTCGCTCACTGTCGACGAGAAGATCCAGATACGCGTCGCGGCCGTGATCGGCAGGAATCGCCTCGGCGATACGCCGCAGGCCGATCTCATGCTCGCCACTACCCATTTGTTCAACGAGAGAGACGATCACCTCGTTATCGGTGCCTTCTACCACGTCGAGTCGATCAAGCCAGCGATCGATCATCTCTGTCGTCATCGCCATTTGCCGCGGATCAAGGAGAAAGCAGTAGGCAATGCTGGCGTCACGATACAGCCAAATGGGTGATATGATCGAGAGCTTCGTCCGCTCAACGAGGACGTAGCCAAATTCTGTGGCCACCAAATTCTGGCCCTCCTGCTCAATATTTGTCCCCAGGTCAGGCATACCCGGGAGACCCTTGGCAGGCAGAGGACGACCAAATACGTCCACTCCATCGTATGCCTCACCGACGCCGCGAACACGACCGATTACATTCCCTGGTAGTGCGGCGACGGCCCGAGTCGTGAGCAATTGCTCTTCTGTCGGCTCATCTGTAAGCAGGTTACGAAGACTCGCCGACCAACCCATCAAAGAGGCAGCCTGCAGAGGGCTTTCATTTTCACCCGGGTAGCAATAGTCAACGCCACCCTCTGGTCGCGCCTCCTCACCACCCGCGAGCAGGACCCAATGCGGATCCTCACTCATAAGAGACTGGCGTAGCTGATCTGACGTCAGCTTCTCAGGATTCTTGAAACCACAGCCGGCGATGAGTTCGGAGAGTTTGGGCAGACTGGCAAGTTTTGACACGCGTGCCATGTACGCTGTGAGGCAATCAGCCCTGATCGCCAGACTACACTCAGCAAAATAGAGTTCGTAGAACCACTGTCCGGCATCGGTGCCCGCCTCTTGGCCCGCTTGCAGACGCGCACAGGTTTCCGCCGAGCGACCCAGGCCCTTGAGAATCCACTCGAGGGTCTCGTCCTTGTCGGGCGTGACCAAATTGCCAACGATCTGACCTGGGAACTGCTCGTCCTCAGTGTCGTCGGTCTTGTCGGGTTTGTCGACGTCCCTGTTCATCGACAGTCGCTCCCCTTATTCCTCAATGTCGAGTAGCGCTGACACATCCAGCTCACCACTCTCGAGATCGCTATTCATTTCGACCGTGTGCAGCACGAGCGCTGCCTCACGGCCCAGTCGCCAGAGTGTATCCAGTCGACTTTGCTGATCAGCATCGTCACCAACCAGACCCACGGCAGCGATGACGCCGATCGCATCCTCGCCATACAGGACGGGCACCGCTGCGGTGGGGCCGTCGGTCCCTGGTCGTGCGTCTGCGAAGGCGGAGCTGACGATCGATCCATCGCTGATGGAGAAGGTGTCTTGTTCCTGCAAGTCTTCTGCCTGCTGCAGCACTCCTGCTCCGGTCAGACCGACGGCGGCGACCATCTGCAACGTTTGGCCAGCGGCGTCGGGACGATAGATCGAAGCAGATTCGAGATCGAGAACGTCAGCGACAACTTGCAGGATCTCCTGATACGCGGCCTCGTGTGTGTCGGATGACATCTGGGCATGGGACAACCGATCCCTGCCTTCCAGTTCCTTCACTTGCCGTTCAAGTATTTGGTGAGCCGCTCGCACCTCGGCGGTGCGTTCCTGAACCTTCTGCTCCAATTGCTCGTTGTATTGCTCCAACTCGCGTCGTAACCGTTGGATTTCCAGATGTGTGTGGACCCGGGCAAGCAACTCTGTCGCGTTGAATGGTTTGGTCACGTAATCCACCGCGCCCAACTCGAATCCGTGAACGATATCTTCCGTCTCAACTTTGGCGGTCAGGAAGATGACGGGGATATCTCGGGTCTCGGCGTCGGCTTTCAAACGCTTGCAGGTCTCAAAGCCATCGAGTTCCGGCATCATGACGTCCAACAGAATCAGATCGGGAGACACCTTGCCGACCACGTCCAGAGCCTGAAGACCATTCTGGGCGACGTTGATCTGATAGTTTTCCTCGCGGAGCACCGTACCAAGAACCTGGATGTTCTGTAAGGTGTCGTCGACGATGAGGATGCGTGCACCCTTGTCGGCTGCTTCGCTCATTGGATTACCTGGTGAGAGGGTCTCAGCCCGTTGTATAGATACGTCCGAAGCACTCGGCTCCAATCGGGTAAGATACAGTGCTGACTGTTAGGATCAATGGTGTCGGGGATCAAGCCGTTGGCTCTCATGGCTCGTCAGGTCAGCAAAACAGGCGAGTGTCTGCTCCATGCCGGTCATATCGAACCCACTGGCCTGCTGTTGCAGCCGATTTCCCATTTCCTGCAGTGCAGGATACTCGTGGTCCTCGCCCAGTCTCGAGATCTCCTGAGCGAACTCCTCCACCTCATGGATCGTCTGTGTCTCTAGCAGGTGTTGGCAGCGAGATGCCTGCGCCGCAAGCAAGGGCCGCAGAGAGGCCGGCATTTCCTGGAAGCCGATGGGAAGACTTTCCGCCATGCCCTCCAAGGTTGCCTCCTGCGGTTGACTGAGTTGCTGAATCAAATCATGCGCTCCCACGGAGACATTTGGAACGATCGCCGTGAAGATACTGCCGTGACCTTCGCGACTTTCTATGTCGATCCGACCATCCATTAATTCGACGAGTTGTCGGACAATCGTTAGCCCAAGACCGGTCCCACCGTATTCATTGATGCTCTGGCCATCGCGCTGCCGGAATAGCTCAAAAATGTGAGTCTGTTGATCAGGTGGGATTCCAACCCCCGTGTCAGACACGCGCATGGTCAGATCAACTGTTCCTGCCTCGACGCCGGGCTGGGCACTTGCCGCAACCCGCACGTACCCCTCCGTAGTGAATTTCAGCGCATTGTCGACCAATGGTTCCAACACGTCGCGCAAACGCGCCCCATCGAGGATGAGCACCGGCGGTACAGAGGGATCAATTTGGATTTGCAGGTCAATCTTCTTATTGCGCGCCTGCTGACGGTATTTCTGGCCGATATCCGTAAAGATTGCCAGAGCGTCCGTCGGTGCCGTTTGCAGAGCCAGCTGACCTGCCTCGAGTCTCGACAGGTCGAGGATGCCCGAGATGATCAGCAGGAGACTCTCTGAGCTTTCTTGCATAACGTGCAAGTGCTGTCGCTGCTGTGGGTCGGTAAGTTGCCTGTCCAATACCTCAGCAAAACCCATGATCGCATTCAGAGGGGTTCTGATCTCGTGAGACACGTTGGCCAGGAAGACGCTCTTGGAGCGATTCGCCGCCTGTGCCTCAAGAACCGAGATTTCCAGTTCCGCCGTACGCAGCTCCACCTGTCGCTGAACGCGCAGATTCTGCCGCAACAACAGACCGATGACGAACCCCACCAAAGCGATCACGAGTACCGACCCCATCTGCACAACGCGCGCCAGTTCCGTGTCGGCACCACCACGATAATTTGGTTGAACATTCCAGAGAAAACGCCAGTGCACCTGGCCGCTATCGCTGCCGTAGGAATATTCTTGGACCGATGTGGGAGAGTCTGTCCCCCAGACCCTCTCGACGTGACGGCCGTCGGCACCCTCAGATTCTGCCGTGATCGCCATCTGCAGGCCGTCGGGAACGTGCAGGTCTTCGAGATTCTGCAGCAGCGTCGTCAGGTCAATGGTCGTAATGACGGCTCCCATTCTCTCTGCATTCGGTGCCGCCACAGCGAGCAGCGTCAGCTGGCGTTCTCCATCGGCGAAGGGCGTTCCCATGACAACCCTGTCTGGTAATTCGAGAGCGTCCTCGATCACTCGGACCATCTGCGGAACACGGATATCAGCGCCCGTGGCGACGAGCCCATCGATATCCGTACTCAGCCCGACGACCCAACCTTCTGGCCCCGGCTGAGCAAAAGCGACCGTCTCAAGTGGCACGGCTGCCTCAAGACCTTCAATCACATCAAGTGCATCGAAGAGCTCGTCTTCATCGACTTCGCTACTCGCATGGAACAGACCCGCTGCGCCACGCAGCTGCGCCTGGTACGTCGTGAGCCAGAACAGATAGACGTCCGTAATGTTCTGCGTCTCTCGGGCAGCACGCGCCAGCCAGACTTGCCGGGCATTGGCTTCGAGTCGATCTCCTGCTGCAAAGGCAGCGACGATGGCAGCAACCAGGCAGATGACGACGACAAGGCGCGGTAGGGTGGATCTACTCACTGCACTCCTGTCACCGTATAGGTGGGTCGAAAACCACTGGGCGCAATAGAGGTACCCTGGTCAAAGCCGTCGATATTCTGCTTATCGATGATCTGCAGTCGGGGACCAACGTGACGCAGAACTGGTTCTCCTTCGAGGATCCGCACCAGCTGATCAACAGCGATGCGACCTTGGATGACGGCTGAATCCGTCGGCGATGCGAGGATGCGGCCACGCCGAATACCTCGATAGACGCCGGGCGTCAGATAGTAGGCCAGGACCTTCACCTGCTCAGTCAGACCGCGCTTGCGCAGGATCGTGACCGCCGCCTCGGCAGTGACAGCAGTGCCGACGATGTAGTCGATGTCCTCATGTGCATCCAGGATGCCCTTAATCAAGATTTCCTGTGGTTTTCGACCGGTGTCACCAAAACGAGTGGCGACGACGTCGATGGCGGAACCATCGACGGCTTGGCGAAATCCTTCGTTGCCAGCAACCACCCACCCCGCTCCCTCAGGACCGGGGAACCAGGCGACCCTAGCCGTGTCCGTCCCTGCAGGATGACGCTCTGCCAGATACTGTCCTGCGAGACCGCCCATCTCACCAAAGGACACGAGGGACTTTGCTTGCAATTGAGCTGATCTCATGCCGTTGACTGCATCGACGACGGGGATTCCCGCAGCGGCCAGTTCGCCCACAACGCTGTCCAGTCCAGTGTAGGAGATGGCGCCGACGATCACACCATCTACTCCAGCCACCGCCTGCTGTCGAATCTGCTCGATCTGGCGGTCCAGGTGCTCATATCCTCCTGCTTGAACCAGGTCGATGCCGATTCCCAGACGCCTCGCCTCATCGACTACGCCATAGTTCACAGCGAGCCAGTAGGCATCCTTCATGTGCGGAAAAGAGACGGCGATTCGCCAGGCCTTGGTGGCCGAATCGAGAGGTACATACTCATGCTGCTCACGCGAACTGCTCTGATCAAAGGACGGATCCCATACCTCGACGGGATAGGGAAACCAATTGTCGTCAGCGCCAGCGCTCGCACAGCCTGCGATCATACACAAAAGCAAGACAACAGAAGAAGCTCGAAGGGGTTGTATCACGAGGTCGAACCTGTGGCGGCAGTTAGTTGTTCGAGCAAATCAAGATATTCTGGCATAGATCCTGCCATGCCGTCCATGTCGAAGGTCGTTGCCTGCGTAACGACGCGTTGCGCCCAATCGCTCAATGGTGAGTATCCGTATTCGGTTGCCAGACGCTGTGCCTCATTGGCGAAATCTTCGACTTCGTTGATCGTCAATGTTGCACTGACGGCTTCCCAGGTCGCACGCGTCGCCTCCAGCGCGGCGAGCAACTCAGGTAACCTAGCTCGTTGGTCCGGAGTAAGATCGCCGGAATCCCAGGCATCAACCGCCTCCTCTGCCTTGCTTTCGGACTGCGCAATGCGATGCGAGAGAAAGCGAGCCAGTTCAAGAACCAGATCTTCACGAGAAACCGGCTTGCGCAGAAAGCCATCGCATACCTGACTGATCTCGGCCTCTGATTCCCTCATCACCGATGCCGTCAGGGCGACGATCGGAATGCGTCGCACCGCTTCATCAGCTTTTAAGCGGCGCGATGCCGTAAAGCCATCGAGAACTGGCATCTTGATATCCATCAGGACCAGATCAGGTTCCTGTCGCTGGACCATCTCCATCGCCTCCTCACCGTTCTCCGCTTCGATAAACGTAAAGGGAAAAGGGGAGAGGAATCCTTTGACGAGTTCGCGATTCGTGGGCACGTCGTCGGCTAACAGGATCGTCGCTGCGTCGAATTCGTAGTCATCAACGGGAACGCCCTCAAGACGAGCGAGGTCCGCCGCTGCCGCAGCAGCGACCTGCACACGGGGTAGTTCAACTATAAATGTCGTCCCCTCACCGGGAGTGCTCGATAGATCGATGGATCCACCCATCAGCGTCACGAGTTGGCGCGTGATCGCCAGTCCAAGTCCCGTGCCACCATACTCGTTGATGCTCTGCCCTTCCTGCTGTTCGAAAAGACCGAAAATTCGTTCGTGCTGATCCGCCGGAATGCCGATGCCTGAGTCCGTTACCTCGATGCGCAGCGTGACCTGTTGGTCACCTGTCGACTCAGCGGCGGCTCGAACACCCACTTCGCCGGTATCAGTGAACTTGACTGCATTGCTCACGAGATTCACCAGAATCTGTCGCAATCTGATCTCATCGATGATGAGCACAGCAGGGAAGGACTCGTCGATTTCGATCTTTAGCCCAATGCCCTTCGACTCGGCTCGCTGCCTGAAGAGGCGTTCGAGATCGTACACAACCGAATGCGCATCTGCGGGACGGAGCTCGAGATCAAGTTTGCCCGACTCTACCTTTGACAGATCGAGAATGTCATTGATCAATGACAGCAGCGACTTGCCACTTGCCTGAATCGAGGCGACAAATTCTCGATGTTGCGGATCCTTGATTGCGCTCTGCAGGATCTCAGTGAAACCAAGAATCGCATTCATTGGAGTACGGATCTCGTGGGACATATTTGCCAGGAAAACACTCTTTGAGCGATTCGCTGATTCAGCCGCCTGTCGTGCTGCCTCGGCACGATCGGTCCGATCACGCAGTGCCTGCAGATCATCGAGTCGCTGAAATCCCTCGGACAAGATGCTCGCCAGGTCTGTCAGCAGACCCAGGTGCTCGGTGAAGGCGTTCGGCTCGGCGCTGTTGGCCGCCAGAGTCCCATGGGTAAAGGGCACGTCGACGACACTGCGAGGACCATCTCGTGTTGTCGGCGGCACAAAGGCCGTCTGAGAATCGCCCTGCTCACCCCAGTCCTCGCGCTCGTGCATAGCATCTTCGCGGTGCAGATCGGCACGATTCGCAACTTCTCCGTTCTGCCAGAGTTCGATGACCTTGCGCCCATGGACCGGCTTGAGTTCTGCCCCTCGAAACGAATCGACACCTGTCGTATAGGCTGTTACTCGTGCCTCTTGAACCGACTCAACAACATTGACACCAAACGCCCGAAAGCGAATTCCACTGTCTTCCAGAAGTTGGCGCATTGGGTTGAGCAGATCGATGACGCCGCTTGTGCTGTCGAGCGCCCAGACAGCTTCCCGGAAGGTGGCCAGCAGTTGTTCACGCCGTTCGCGCTCGCGGATCACACTCATATCCGTCACCATGGCGAAGGAACCGAGAGGTTTGCCCTCTTCGTCAAACAAGGGTGTCGCATTTATGCGGCACGGCACCTGGATTCCATCGGGCCGCAAGACAGAAACCTCGTACGCCCCGGAGATGCCCTCCTTTCGGCGCGCAATCTCCGCGTACAGAATCGCCAGATTCTCCTCATCTAAGAAACCCTCCAGCGTCGTTCCCAAAACTTCATCGCGCCTGCGACCAAGGATGGAGCACATGGCGTCGTTGATTTCGACCGTCACATTCGATGTGTCGACTCTCCAGAAGCCCTCATTGGCCGTCTCAAGAATCGTACGCTGGCGATGCTCTTCGCGTTCCAGATGGCTGCTGCGTTCCTCCAACAACCGTAGGTCATCGGCACGCCGAAATCCTTCGGACAACACGCCGGCCAACTGCTGCAAATAGTCGAGATGGGCGTCGAATGCACTCGGCGTCGGGCTGGACACAGCCAGGGTGCCATGAGAAAATGGCATGTCGAGTACGCAGCAGGTCGGCGGCCGAATGAAGGGACGCTCACCAAATGGATCTTCCTCATCGAGGTTGCGACGATAGGCGACCTCCTGCTGCTGCCACAGGCGCAACGCCACGTTGTCATCATCCTCGAGTTTCTCCGTCACCAGATCACCATCGTCATTGAACATGGCAATCACCATTCGGGGCTCATCCTCGTCACCCTCCACAAGGTTGATGCCACTATTGGCAAAGGGGACGGCCGCATCCTCCAGGGCTTGCCGTATCGCCGGCATAATACGATCCAGTTCACTACTGCTCGACAGATTCCAGATGGTGTCGCGTACTGCACTGAGGGCTCTTTCTTCGCGCTCGCGTCGGTCGCGCAGACGATTTCTCTGCAGCAATTGCCGCCCCTGCCAGCCCAGAGCCAGCAAGGTCAATCCAAGAATTGACCAGATCGTAATCTGCTCGACGGGAAGGCGAATTTGCACGTCAACCGTCGCTGGTTCTTCGGACGAAACCAGGTCACGATCAATCGCGAAAACCTCGAAGCGATAGTCGCCTGTTGGCAGATTGTCGAACTCGACGCGAGGACGCGATGTAAGACGCCATTCCGGCTCATGTCCTAGCAATCGATAGCGATACTGCATAGCCCCTGGACGGGTTCGGAAGCTGATCCCGTGAAACTCAAAGGCGAGCAGACTGGATGTGGAAGGGATTCGAGCCTGAGCAACAGGCCCATAGCGCTGCTCGCCGATGACGTCGGTGATCGCGATCGGAGGTGGTGCCTCAACGGGGCGATAGCGTGTGATTCCACTGCCAAGTGTTGCCACCCAAATGTTGCCGTCGCTGTCTTCGATGACTTCCTGCACGGAGTCATCGGCGAGACCATCGCGCTTCAGCAACGACTGAAAGGCCTCACCATTGTAGTGGCTTGTTCCTGTCGATGAGGAAAACCAGAAAGAGCCGTCCCGCCCCTGCGTGATCCCTACAACGTCTTGAACCATCCCCTCAGCTAGAGGCAGATGCGAGACACCCTGATCTTGCAGACGGCTGATTCCAGCACCGGAAGATGCGAGCCAGAGGTCACCTTGCGCATCGACATGGATCGCTGACACGCCTCTCTGCATTAGGCCATCTGCAACACCGAATTGACGCAGACTGCCGTCGAGCAACCGCGTCACGCCTGCGTCCCAGATGGAGGCCCACACACCGCCCGAGGGGTGGGCGCGAACAGAGAGCACGGAACTGTTGGCGAGCCCCTCTTCGACACCGATCTGAGAGAACGCACCGTCTTTGTGGCTGATGATTCCTCCGCCCATACTCGCCATCCACAGCGTACCGTCGGCACTTAAACTCATCTGCATGATTCGATTGTAGGGCAGCAAGTCCTGTTCGGTGAAGGCGGTGAGATCGTCGCCTTGGAAGCGCGAGACACCGCCCTCTGTTCCTATCCAGAGATCACCATTTGGCTCCTGGAGGATGTCGTGTACCAGATCGTGAGCCAGTCCGTCAGCGGTCGTCCACGTACGCAGACTGTCGCCATCCAGACGACTGAGCCCACCGGCTGTGCCGATCCAGATGCGCCCTTTCTCGTCCTCGTGCAGAGCTCTCACCTGGTTGTTTGGCAGGCCATCGGCAATGGACCAGGTGCGGAAATCTCCGGCATCGTACCGTGCAAGGCCGCCGGTCATGGACACCCACAGGTTGCCTTCCTGATCAGCATGAAGATCGTAGAGATACTCGTTACCCAGATCTGTCCACGTCTCAAAACCAGCATCAGGTGTCCAGCGAAGCGGCTGGCATGTAAACAGATCACCGGGAGTGTAGAGCGACTCACAGGCAGAAATCCACAGGTCACCACGGCGATCCGTCGTCATCGCCTGGACTGCTGGAAATGGCAGGCCGTCCGCCGTCGTGAGAGAGAGGAATCCATCACCGTCCCGACGACTGAGCCCACCATCACTGCCGATCCACAGAACACCATCGTCCGCGACGTGGAGGGCTCGTACGTCGTTGCCAGCAAGGCCATCCGTCGTGGTAAAAGGTTGGAAGCTCTCGCCATCAAAACGCACGAGTCCACCGCCTCTGGTGCCAATCCAGACGATCCCGTCGTGATCCTGTGCCAGCGCCCAGGCCGTGTTGTTGCCAAGTCCATCAGTCGCTGTGTAGTTGAGAAACTGGCCATCTACATAGTGACTGAGCCCACCATTGGTGCCCACCCAGAGGGATCCGTCTTCTGCTTCCAGCAAGGCCTGGATCTCGTTGTCTATCAGGCCATCCTGCGTTGTATAGTTGGTCAGACTGTCTCCTTGGAGCCGTGACAAGCCAGCATTGCTGCCGATCCAGAGCGAACCATCCTTGGTCAGGATCAGCGCCGTGATCGCCTGACTGAGGAGTCCATCTGACCTCTTGTAGTGGAGTATCTGAGCCCCATCGTAGCGGTGTAGTCCTCCCTGTGTACCAAACCACAGGTAACCGTTGTGATCTTGAACGATTGAGCGAGCAATGCCCCCTTGCACGCCGTCAATCACACCCAGCGTCCACCAGGCACCGCGACGGGCCCCTTGTCCGGCACGGATCGGGTTGCCCGCTCCCAAAGCACGCACGGTACCTTCAGTGGATGGAACACGAAACTCGACGTTGCGCACGGATAGGGGTTCGACGTCGATGGGAATCTCGATCCACGGTTTCGGCCCCACTTCTACCGTGGCCACATAAGGTCCGGCGGGGACCACGACATCAAAGGCACCGCCAGATTTGCTTGCCAGTCCCACCCAGAGGGCAGAGTCGTTGACCGCCTGAATGCGGACTCCCGCCCCCGCGATACCGGACCCCAGCTCGTCCCAGAGTGCCCTCCCTTTGACGCTGCCCAGATTGTCGGCATCGGCAACAAGCACCACATCGCCACGCCGATTGGCGGGACCGACTTTCCCTGTTCGTCGTCCCCAGGCAACCCATGAAAAGGAGCCATCGGGATCGTAGTCACACACGACGACGTCGATACTTATCGTTCGCCCTGAGGACATCTGACTCAGCAGATCTGGGTCAAGATCGATACGCCACTCGTACTGTTGCCTGGTACCCTCGCGACGCCACGCCACGGCCACTTCAGCATCGAGATCGACCGTACGCTGTTGCGCATTTCCCTCGCCACGAAGAGCGAATTGTCGAACCGTGGAGCTTCGGCCGTGACCCACATCGAGATAAATCTCGATGCCGTCCTCGGAGTCCCAGCCTCTATCAGATCGCGTGTTCACCATGGGGTGGTCATCGCGCACGTCGAAGGCGACAAGCAGTGACGAGCGCTGTCTGTCGAAAGCGAAACGGACGTGCGCCGACAGATCATCAGGACCCATGGGCGCCACACCGTATTCGGTACGACTCACGGCATAGGATGGAACAGAAGCCGGCCAATCTTGCAGATCACCATCGATGACGATCCCTGCCAAAGGAAGAGCGACGGCGACGGCACCGTTGTGGGCATGCGCTGCCGGTACCATGTGCGCACAGCACATGGTGAGGGCTACAATTGCAACCCTGCGGCATCGCTGGTAACGCCCGGATTTCACCGTACTTCGTCTCTTAGATGAAGATGGTGGCGGAGCAATTCATCCACCCTTCTTCTGCGATTTCGTCCATGCATCCCGAAGAGTCACTGTGCGATTGAAGACGGGTTGATCTGCTGTTGTGTCCGGATCGACGCAGAAATAGCCAAGTCGTTCAAACTGACATACTTCACCCGGTGTAAGGTGAGCCAGGGCGGGCTCCAGATAGCAGGTGGGCAATGTCTGCAGCGACGACGGATTCAGATTGTCCAACCAGTCCTCATCCTCCGCCACGTCCGTAGGATTCTCGATGGTAAAGAGCCTGTCGTAGAGACGTACCTCGGCTGCAACTGCCGTCTTGTCTGCCACCCAGTGCATGGTCGCCTTCACCTTGCGACCATCCGGAGCATCCCCTCCCTTGGTGGCGGGATCGTAGGTGCAACGAAGTTCAGTAATCTCCCCGTTGGCATCCTTCACCACCTCGGTGCAGGTGATGAAATAGGCGTAGCGGAGTCGCACCTCTCGTCCGGGGGCAAGCCGAAAGAATTTCTTCGGCGGATCCTCCATGAAGTCATCGCGTTCAATCCACAGTTCCCGAGCAAAGGGAATCTGGCGAGTGCCAGCGGCCGGATCCTCGGGATTGTTCACACCCTCGAGCATCTCGACTTCACCCTCGGGATAGTTCTCGATCACCACCTTGAGTGGATTGAGGACACCCATAAAACGTGGCGCCACCTTGTTGAGATGGTCCCGCATGCAGAATTCCAGCAGTGATACTTCCACATTGTTCTCGCGCTTGGCAACGCCCACCTCACGCCAGAAACGACGGATGGCTTCCGGCGGTACGCCACGCCGACGCATCCCCTGCAGAGTTGGCAGACGTGGATCATCCCATCCGTCTACGCACCCGTTCTCGATCAGCGCCAGCAGGCGGCGCTTGCTCGTCACGGTGTAGGTGATGTTGCCACGGGCATACTCGATCTGCCGCGACGGGAAGATACCGAGGTGCTCGATATACCAATCGTACAGCGGGCGATGGTCCTCAAACTCAAGGGTACACAGCGAGTGTGTGACCTCTTCTAGCGAATCGCCTTGGCCATGAGCCCAGTCATACATTGGGTAGATACACCAGGCATCCCCCGTGCGATGGTGCGTTGCTCGCAGAATCCGATACATCACCGGATCACGCAGATTCACATTGGGCGCTGCCATATCGATTTTTGCCCGCAGTACCTTCTCACCATCGGTAAACTCTCCAGCGCGCATGCGCTGAAACAGATCGAGGCTCTCTTCTGGCGAGCGATCACGACAAGGGCTGTTCTGACCCGGTTCGGTCAGTGTGCCACGTGCGCTTCGAATCTGCTCTGCAGACTGATCGTCTACATAGGCAAGCCCCTTGCCGATCAGCTCACACGCCCACTCGTACAACTGCTCAAAATAGTCGGAGGCATACCGTTCTTTCTCTCCCCAATCGAATCCGAGCCAGCGGATATCTTCGATCATCGAATCGACGTATTCCTGTTCTTCGCGAGCCGGATTCGTATCGTCGAAACGCAAATTGCAGTGACCGCCGAACTGCTCGGCAATGCCGAAATTCACGCAGATCGCTTTGGCATGTCCGACATGCAGGTAGGCATTTGGTTCAGGCGGGAAACGTGTGACGATAGCCTTTGTCACACGTCCGCTGTCAACATCCTCTGTGACAGCATCGCGCAAGAAATCGCGGGGAGCTTCATCCGCGACATGATCATCTGATTTGGTTGTCATCGCTTCAATCATTCAGTAGTCAGAATCGGAGGGCAACAGACGTGTCGATGTCGACCATCGGCGCCATTGCCTGGAGGCGAGGGGGCCAGCGCCAGGATTCCTGAGTATTCCATTCGCTGCAGTGCAGCGTCTAACGGATACGCCAGGGCTCCTTCGCCGGCTGCACCTGCTGTCGATCCGGTAACAGTTGTCGCAGATGCCGTCCGGCGAAGGCGAATCCCTCCAGGCCAGGCATTCCACGATCTTCATTTTCTACATCCAATACATAGTCGTATCCAGATTCACCCAGTGCATGGATGATCTTGGCCCAGTTGAGATCACCGCGGCCACAGACACGATATTGCCACCACCAGTTGCCGATGATTCCCTGGCGATACAGCATGCGCGGACTGACCTCACAATCCTTGAGATCCGCGAAATACCATTTTCCGGCAAATTCACGGATGACATCCTCAACAGGAAGGATCATCATCCAAACCCAGTGAGATGGGTCGCATGACAGGCCGATGTGGTCGGATGGCACGGCGTCGAGCAGGCGATCCCACATTTCGGGGTTGCAGCCGATGTTCCCCATGCGCACGGCCACATCAAGAGCGATGCGGATGTCACGATCCTTGGCATGGTCGGCAATGGGCGTAAACATCTGTCGATAGCGCTCAACCAGTTCGTCACTGCGGTCTGAGCCATTTCCCGGAGGAGAAGAAAACATGCCGTAGAATTGGCCATTCTTCACAGGTGATCCACTGCCGGTCAGTACGACGGGGCAGCCGATGGCGGCGGCGGCGTCAATGGCCCGCAACAATCGTTGTTGCTCCTGCAAGCGCGTGGCCTCATCATCGTCTAGAAGATTGCAGTGCGCCGTCAGGCAGGCCAGATACAGGCCATGGTCAGATAGGCCCTGGCGCAAGACGGCAGGATCCTGAATAATGCTCGCAGAGTCCGCAGCGCCCTTGTCGGAAAGCCGCACGCAGTCGAAGTCGTGAGAGCGGGCCCATGTGGCACACTCCTGCAAAGACCACGTATTGTCAGCACCTGCTGTGGTGAAAAAACCGATATCCACTCTTGTGTCCCCTGTCGCCGCCTTGTCGTCTTGCCTAAGACATAGACGAACGTAGATTCAGCCCGCCCAGGCATGGATGAGCATGTAGCATGTAAGATACTCGAATCAGATAATAGATAATCGAATCAGATAATATAGACGCATGAGCGAAGGAGTAGGAAGAGACTGATGGCCACATTGAACGAGAACTATCTGAAACTCAAGGCGGGATATCTCTTCCCGGAGATCGGCCGACGCACCCAGGCCTTCGCCGACGCAAATCCGGAAGCCCAGATCATCAAGATGGGTATTGGCGATGTCGTGCGGGGTGTACCTCGATCGGTGGCGGATGCGATGAAACAGGCCTGTGAGGAGTTGGCCCACGACGAGACATTCCGCGGCTATCCTCCCGGTCAGGGCTACCCCTTCCTGCTCGAGGCAATTGCTGAACATGAGTTTGGCGCTCGAGGCGTCCAGATCGATGCGGACGAGATCTTCTTGTCAGATGGTGCCAAATGTGACTCCGCTAACATTCAGGAGATCTTCGGCCTCGACAATACGGTTGCTATGACGGATCCGGTGTATCCCGTCTATTGCGATTCCAACGTGATGGCCGGGCGAACAGGCGAAGCGGATGACGACGGTCGTTACGAGGGTCTCGTCTATCTGCCTTGTCTCGAAGAGGCCGGTTTTGCCCCGCCGCTACCAGATCGCCATGTGGACTTGATCTATCTGTGCTCACCAAACAATCCCACAGGGGCCGTGCTGGCGCGCGAAGACCTGGCACATTGGATCGCGTATGCCCGAGCCGAGAATGCCATCATCATCTTCGACGCAGCCTATGAAGCCTATATCACCGATGATTCGATTCCCCACTCGATCTATGAACTCGATGGGGCTCGCGATGTGGCGATCGAAATGCGCTCGTATTCGAAGACAGCCGGCTTCACCGGTGTCAGGTGCGGTTTTACCGTCGTGCCAAAACAGTTGCAGGTCAGCGCCAGTGATGGCAGTTCTCACAGTCTCCACGGCCTGTGGAATCGGCGGCAATCGACCAAATACAATGGTGTTAGCTACCCGGTACAGCGCGGTGCCGCCGCGTGTTATACGCCAGAGGGAAAAACGGCGGTACGTGAACTGGTAGATTTTTACCTCGAGAATGCCGGCATCATGCGACGACGCCTGACAGAGGCTGGCTACACAGTATTTGGTGGGGACAATGCGCCCTACCTGTGGATTACCTGCCCTGAGGATGTCGATAGCTGGGGCTTCTTCGACCGGCTTCTCGACAACGCCCATGTGGTGAGCACGCCGGGGGCTGGTTTCGGTGCGGCAGGTGAAGGTTATCTACGCCTGTCGGCATTCCAGCATCGCGACTTGGTCGAGGATGCGATGGATCGGATCAGTAACCTGTAACAACGGCGTATGTGCCCGCGTCCCACGCGGGGCAGAGGCGCCTGAGGTAGCCAAGTCGCCAGGAGACCGCCTGGTCTTCATGACGTGCACACCATCTGTCTGCCATGTGGTGAATGCTCAAACTACGTCTGCCCGGTAACGGATATTCCCGGAAGGATCTCCGTTGTCATCCCCCTTTCCAAGCGCTACGCCAAAACCTCACCAACACCAAACTGCGCATCGCAGGTCTGCGATTCTTTTGGGTTGACAGTCATGTCGTATCTCGATATCGTACCAAAGTATGGTTTACTTCAATATTAATTAAACTTTAAATAAAATTTACTCATATCCGATACTGAAACTATGCAGACCACGACCGAACCAACTCGCGATCGAGCGCGGCCACGAACGTTCTCTGCGACGGAGCGTGACTTCGGCATGCTCGAGGCGATCGCCCACTATCACGGAATCAGCAAGAGCGCGATGATCACCGGACTGATCCGCAAGGAATTCTGGCGCGCATTCCCTAATGGCACCGAAGCTGTGCCCCTGGATGCCGGGGCGAAAGGCACGGAGTGATTCTGCGATGACTGACACGACCCCTTTCGGCCAACAGCTCGTTTCTGACGTTCCTGAAGAGGAACTGATTCGGCACATTCAGCGTTTGCGTTCCGAAAAGAACGCCGTCATTCTCGCCCACAACTATCAGGTTTCGTCTGTTCAGGACATCGCCGACTACACCGGCGATTCTCTGGGGTTATCACTCGAGGCGTCGCGGACCGATGCAGACCTCATCGTGTTCTGTGGCGTGCATTTCATGGCAGAATCTGCCAAGGTGCTCAGCCCTGACAAACGCGTTTTCCTGCCCCATCTGGGTGCCGGCTGCGCTCTTGCCGATGCGATCACTGTGGAGAGTCTGGAAGAGTGGAAAGAACGATATCCTGAGCACACGGTCGTCACCTACGTCAACTCAACGGCAGAAGTGAAAGCCGAGTCCGACATCTGTTGTACATCGGCCAATGCCGTTTCCGTCGTCCGGAGTCTGGAGTCGGACAAGGTTCTGTTCACCCCAGACAAGAATCTGGCGCGATGGGTCGCAAAGCAGGTGCCAGAGAAGGAGGTGATCGCCTACGACGGCGTCTGTCCCACACATGACGTACTACGCAATGCAAGCGTAGATCGCACCCGTGAGGATTATCCTGAGGCGATCATTATCGCCCACCCTGAGTGCCGCGAGGATGTCGTAGACGCGGCACACGAAGTCTGCTCAACGACGGGCATGCTCGATGCCGTCGGGCGCTATCCTGATGCGAAAACCTTCATCATCGCCACAGAGGAAGGAATGATGCATCAGCTGAAGCTGCGCTATCCTGAGAAGGAATTTGTCTCAGCAGACGGCTGCATCGGTTGTCGCCTTCACTGTCCGTACATGAAGGTGACAGGTCTCCAGGACATCTACTTTTCCCTTGCGGACGAACGATTCGAGATCACACTCGATGATGACGTGATCGAGGGAGCCAGGGCGGCCCTTGAGCGCATGATGGCTGTGCCTCGCGACCATTAGGCCCCATCCTTCCGACTATAGAAGGCGACCGCCCTGCTGGGTGGTCGCCTTTTCTTTATTTGTGAAGATCCTTCACCTCTGCCCACGAACTTGCCGAAACAGATGTCGGTATAGGCTCGTCATCAGCAAGACGTCCGAACATTAACGCCTGGCGTGACCATTGTGAGTTGCGGATCTGGAATCCCCACATGGCGTCGGCGTCTCCGTCACCATCGGTGTCGAAAGCTGGCTCAATCGCTGGTTGATCGTCGGGAGAGTTCAGCTTTGTGAAGCCATCATCTGAACCCGTCAGCTCGACGAATGTTCGATAACCCAGACAGTTCGCACCACTCACATCTGCGCCATGCGCGCGTCCCGCCGCGAAGAGCCGCTCGGGAATGAAGGCCGTGAAGGTCACCGGATTTTCCTCTGCCAGTGACACACCCTGGCCAGCAAGGCCGACGGCGAAACCAGATCCGTCCGCCCCTTCATCCAGTTGCGGCAGCTCTGTCAGAGCCAGTGGCTCGAGATCTACCCATAACATGTCGGTGACGAAAGTGGTGCCGCGGAAATTGAACGATTCCTCTGGCGCATCTGTCGTCTGGACAATCAAGCCGAAGGCAGCCGTCACCTGATCGGGATTGTTCGTTGCTGAGGGCACAGGATCAACGATAATGGCACGCACTTCGAATCTCGTCGGTGACAACACCCGTACGCCGATCCCATCCGGTTGGCTCGCATCTGCCAGCAGTGCAACGAAGCTGATGTGATCATCGGCCGCTTTGTCGAAGGCAAGGACCAACTCAGTTCCCGCAGCCAGGGGAGATTGGCTCAGATCCATCTGGCTCAACTCGGGGCCGCCATCCCCCGGAACGGCCGTGGCAAAGCCGAAAGCATAGAAGCCATCGAGGCTAAACCCGGCACCCGCAGGATTTGTCGGACCGGGCAGGCCGAAACTCGTGAGACCAACGCCGGTGGATACCTGCGAGAAGCTATTGCCATCATAGGTGGACGATCCTGGAATCCAGACGATACTACCGGGACCTTGAGCGGCGACAGAGGTCCCCAATGACAGACACAACAACAACGACGACAGGGGACGAAACGAGCCCATCGTGGTTCCTTTCGGATAAGGTTTCGTATACAGCGTCAACTCTCTCTAATATTGCCAAGATTGTGGTCGATTCGCCACAGAAAGATTGTTTGCTTCACCCACGACGGGTCTGTGTCCGTAATTGACACCTCATTTGTCCGTATGAATACGGAGTATGGTTCAGCGAGCAGGCGT
>Ga0233428_1000389_pt1 | contig 63650 bp, 55 predicted proteins | sample SI_118_April2016_4_FD_179890 | JGI IMG/M metagenome (GOLD analysis project Ga0233428, IMG submission 179890) | Seawater microbial communities from Saanich Inlet, British Columbia, Canada - SI_118_April2016_120_MG | ecosystem: Environmental > Aquatic > Marine > Inlet | place: Canada: British... | reverse complement strand
GCCCATGGGGGTCGTCATGTTCTGCATGCGGCCATCTCCGATGACGATGGCCGCACGTGGACGGGCCATAGGGAAGTGGCGCGTGATCCGAAGAATTACGACCCACCCCCATCGCACGGAGATCACGGGACCGCCTATCCTTTCCCAGTCGTTTTGCCCGACGATCGAATCCTGATCACGACAGGGCAAGGCGAGGGTCGCATCGTGTTGGTTGCCCTCGATCCCGCGTGGCTCAGTGAGCAAACGCAGACCAGCACATTTTCTCTGCCGGCGCCCACACAGAAGCCCCAGACTGCTGAGATTCGAAGCGTCCCCATCGACGGACGTCGTCTACCGGTCGAGTGGTCGGCCTTTGGTTGTGCTGGCGTCGATATCGTGCCGATTGCGCCCGATGGCCCACCGGAGACTCACGACGCGGAAGAACGGGATGCAGCCTTGCAGATTCGACGCACGCAGGAGCACTGGCCCGCTTGCGCCGTATGGAATCATCCCCTGGGTCGCCGCGGTGGCTATCGAATTCGACTGCGATTGGCCTCTGATAGCGAGGGTTGCCAGTTGCTCCTGACCGATCACTTCTCTGTGCCCTTCGACCCTGAAGATGAGTTTCAAGCGATCTTCGTCCTGAACGTCGTGCCAGCTACCGGGGCTCTGTTCCCAGTAGAGGGCAATGAGTCGATCAGCCAACCTTCGGCAGGCGCGCAACTGGCGGTGGAGACAGGTCAATGGCACGACATCGATGTGCGCTGGGATTGCGCCACACACCAGCTTTCGGCGACACTTGGTGGTCAGAGTGTCACATCGCCGCAACGACATATTCGTGATGGCATCTGCTATCTACGACTGAAACCCGTTTCGGACGCCATGGATGGAGGCTTCGCTGTAGCTCGCGTTAACCTTGCCGTGGAATCTTAAGGCCATGGAGAATGACCGTTGACCTTCCGCGTTGCCTTCACAGCTGACTTCCTTAAACCCGATAGTTCGGACCCTGTTTTTCCGGACATCGATGCCACCGTCCTCGATGTGGTCGGTGTGGAACGTCGGATCCTCACAGACGGCGTCAGCGAAATTGGTGCAGGCCAACTTGCCGACACAGACGCCGTCGTCGTCCTAGGCCCGACCGTAAGTGCCACCTCCCTGGAGGGGGCCGAGCATCTCGCCGTCGTGGCTCGCATCGGTGTGGGCTACGACGCGGTGGATGTGCCCGCCTGCACCCAGGCGGGGATTGCCTTGACGATCACCCCTGATGGCGTGCGCCGACCCGTGGCCAGTGCCGCCCTTGCCTCTCTGCTTGCCTTGGCGCATCGGCTGCCACTGAAAGATCGCCTGACACGCCAGGGTCGCTGGTCTGAAAAGCCCCAGCACATGGGCATCGGCCTGCGAGGTCGAACTCTCGGTCTGGTAGGCATGGGGAATATCGGCACGGAGATCCTGAAACTCGTCGCGCCCCACGAGATGACAACCCTGGTCGCCGATCCCTTCGCTGATGCAGAGAAGGTGAGTGACCTTGGAGCACACCTGCTTGAATTGCCAGCAATGCTCGAACAGGCGGACTTCGTCATCATCTGCTGCGCCCTCACAGATCAAACGCACCATCTGATCGATGCGGAGGCACTGCACCTCATGAAACCCACGGCGCACTTGATCAACGTCGCTCGCGGCCCGATCGTCGATCAGGTCGCCCTCACGACGGCTCTGCAAGAGCAGATCATCGCCGGCGCCGCCCTCGATGTCTTTGAGACCGAACCCGTCGACCCGGATGATCCCTTGCTGACCCTCGATAATGTCATCGTCTCCCCCCATGCCCTGGCGTGGACGGACGAGAGTTTTCGTTTGATGGGTGAGAGTGCCTTCGCCGGCATTCTCGCTGCCTCACAGGGCAAAGCACCCGACTTCATCGTCAATCGTGACGTGCTCGACAGCGCGCATTTTCAGGATCGCCTCGCCGCCTGCGCCAGGCGACGGCAACAGGAAAGCCGGTAATAGGAAAACAGATGAGAGACAATCCGGTAAAGACGCGGCTCCACGCGGGCCAAACATCGATTGGCACGATGGCGATGGAATTCTCCAGCACGGGACTTCCACGCCTCGCCGCCACAGCCGGTGCTGACTTCATCATCTACGACATGGAGCATACCGCCTGGTCGATTCAGACCGTGCGATCACTGCTCGCATCCAATGCGGGTATCGATATCGTCCCCATCGTACGCATTCCGACAGAGGAGTATCACTTCGCTGCCCGTGTCATGGATGCCGGTGCCATGGGAGTTATGGTGCCGATGGTGAACGACGCGGCTGAAGCTCAACGCGTCGTCGATGCCTGCAAGTACCCACCCTTTGGCAAACGGGGTGCGGGTTTCTCCATCGCTCACGATGACTACATCCCTGCGGATGTCAGCTCGACGATCCAACAAGCCAATGAACATGGGTTGGTGATCGTGCAGATAGAGAGTCCGGAGGGTGTTGCCAATGCACGCGAGATTGCCGCGATCGATGGCGTCGACGTGTTGTGGATCGGCCACTTCGATCTGTCGAACTTCATGGGCATTCCCGCCCAGTTCGAGCATCCAGAATACCTGGCCGCCGTCGACTCCGTGCTGGATGCCTGCAAACAAGAAGGCAAAGTGGCCGGGCAGCTGGGGCAGACCGTCGAAGAGTGTTTGCTGCTATTGGAGCGCGGCTTCCGTTCGGTCGCCTTTGGCCTCGACCTCGACTTATATCGCCGCTCCCTCACGAGCGGTCTGGAACAGATCTATCGCAGTCGCGCCCTGAAGCAGCATTCCGTCTGACCGGCGACGACTTGCAACATGCTGGGGCCGCCTGACACCAGCCCTCAGCCCTGGTCGCCAGCCCACCCCTCCGGCAGCTCAAGGGACCAGACCTCACTGTTAAGGGGTTCGGCGTGGCCGCCGGCAAGCCAGATCTTGTCATCGAAGACGTAGGCCGAATGCTCGTGACGCTTTGACCAGATCGTATCAGCCGTCAACTGCGACCACTGCGCACCATCCCTTGAATACCAGACATCACCGAAGTTGCCGTCCTCGCGATTCCAACCGCCCAGAACCCACAGATGATCCCGATACGCCACGAGGGAAAACCACATGCGCGGCGTCCAGGCGGCAGCGGCTGTCACCAGTTCCCAGGTGACACCATCTGCCGACGACCACACATCGTTGCGTGGAATCGTTTCCGGTTTCCAGGCACCACCGCCCATGAGCCAGAGCCGATCCTTGAAAACCGTGACCTGAGCATGGGTTCGTTTCGACCAGGCCGCATGCTCAATCTCTTGTTTCCAGTTTCTACCATCAGCAGTGGACCAAACGTCATTGTGTAGTGTGTCGTCATTGTCATGGTAGAAATCCTCCGTGCCTCCCATGATCCACATACGATCCTTGAACACGGCAAAGGACGGTGACACTCGTGGACACCAGCCCGGGTCATCTGTCTCCAGAGACCAGTCGCCACCGTCGGCGGAAGACCAGACGCTGTTCGTATTCTCAGCGCCGGGAAGCTTGCGGCCACCCATGAGCCACATGCGATCACGGAAGGGCATCGTCGCCGGAAGATCCCCGTGTATCCATGCCGCCTCCTGCGTCGTGCACGTCCAGTTCTCGCCATCGACAGACTTCCACACATCACGTGGATTGGGCGTCTGTGGTGTGAACCAGCCACCGAAAATCCACATGTGTCCGTCGAAGACCATCTCGCCTTGCGAGTCACGCGCCTGCCAGGCGGCTTTCTCTGTAACACATGTCCAATCAGGTCCGTGGGTGCTCATGTGATCTCCTGCTTCAGTTTTTGACAGGTTGAACCGGATGCCGAGAATCCGTCGGTGCCGTAGACACAAAATAGATCCCAACGCAGATGACGACACCACCAAGAACCGCCAAACCGAGATCGGCAGGTAACTGCAGGCCAAGGTCAGGGAAGAGGGTATCGACAATGACCTGCAACAGGATCGACAGGAAGCCGATGCTGAGGAACATGATCGAGCTGCGCGAGGCGCCAATATGCTGCATTGCCACATTGTAAGAGATCCACGACATCCCCAACAAGATTCCTCGCACACCCAACATGCCAAGCACAATCCCCGTCGGTGCAGCGTCCTGGCTCGGTGGCGCGGCGACCAACAGGAAAGGTGTGAGAACGATGGCGCCGATCAACAGACCATACCCCGACACGAGCAGACCACTGTGTCGATTCAGAACGGATTTCAAGGCGATGATACCAATGGAGAACACGATGGCAGAGAGGACTGCCAATATCTCACCCCAGCCGACATCCAGACTCCAGGCGCTAGGATCGAAACTGATGATCACGGCGCCGGCCAGAGCAGTCAGACTCGCCAGCCAGTGTCGGCGTGTCCAGATCTCGCCCAGAAAGATGACGGCGAGGATGACGATGAAGACCGTCTCAAGACGCCCGAGAAGAGAGGTCTTGCTCGTGCCGATCATCCCGATCGAAGTGTAGAGCAGTAGAAATCCAACGGCATACGTCGCCACGGCACCCGCCAGCAGGCGCAGCCAGTCGGCGCGTCCCCAACCAAACCACTGGCAACCACCCCGTGCAGCCGCCCATAGCAGTAGGAATGTGCCCGCAACATAGTTCGAACCAACGGCGATCGTCAGCACCGAGAGCGACATGGACTGCACGCCGATCTCTGTCATGATCAGACCTGCGGCGGCAGCGAGGGCACTGAAAACCGCGTAGAGAGAGTATTTCAGATCAGCTGTCATGGACCGGTTTATGTGCCTTCCTGGACGCGGGCAGAGGTTTACGCCAATCTCTGCTCATCAAACACCTGTAAGGAGATCATCATGACCATCCGCAACTTGAGTCCGCAGCAGATGTTCGCCGACCTGGTCGCCAATCGGACACCTGAGCTTGCCTTCGCGGGCTCGTCGAAATCTCAGTTCGACAGCTGGCAAACCAAGACATTACCTACCGTCCTGGCCTGCCTTGGAGATTCTCCCGAACGCGTAGATCTGAATCCGCAGCTACTGGCGGAGTGGACACATCGTGGACTGCGACGCCAACGATGGATTATCGATGTACAACAGCACATGTCGGCAACTTTGCTCGTCAACATACCCGAAGATCTCAAGGACGGCGAGGCACGGCCGGCCCTATTCTGTTGTCACGGCCATGGCCCCTTTGGCAAGGAGCCCATCATGGGCAACGATTCGAGCGACGCTCTGGCCGCCAATATTGCGCAGCATCGCTATGACTACGGCGAGACGATGGCCCAACTCGGCTTCATTACCTACGCCATCGACTTTATCGGCTTCGGCGAACGCAATGACACGGTCAAGCCAAATCATCATGCCGCACCCGGTGGCCGCGACTGGTGCAATCTCTATTACCTGCACGCCACCATGCTGGGAATGACATCGATCTCGATCAATGTCACCCACGGCCAGGCGGCGACGGATTTTGCCATATCCCTACCGCAGGTCGATGGCGAGCGACTCGGCGTGATGGGTCTCAGCGGTGGCGGTGTGATGACCCTGTGGATGACGCTGTGTGACGAGCGCTTTCGCGCCGCCGAAATCATGTGCTACAGTGATCTGTGGAGTGCCTTCGGCATCCGTGATAACAATTACTGCGGCATGCAGGTCGCGCCGGGATTGTTCAAGTATGTTGATCTGCCCGATGTCCAGGGATTGATTGCACCGCGTCCCCTGTTGGTCGACATCGGCGCCAATGACACCTGTTTTCGCGTCGACACAGCCATGGCCTGTTATCGCCAGGTTGAGAAGATCTATGCCGCCGCAGGGGCGACGGATAAACTCGAACTCGATCTGCATCCGGGTGAACACGGTTGGGGCGGCAATCTGTCTGAGGCCTTCTTCCGACGTCATCTGGAGGCGTGATCCAGACTCTCGACGTCCGGGCACATGAGATTGTCACTCATCGACGTGCCGTCATGCAGGCGAGTTTGCCCTCGGTCTGGCTGGTGAATTCCGTAAAGCCGAGTTCTTCGAGGATCGAGTGGTGCACATCGACAGGGAAACGCCGAGGATTGCTGGCGTCGTCTTTTTCGAAGGGCACGATGAAATCTGCGTTGACGAGCAAGCCACCGGGTGACAACAGTTGATACAGTGCCTCGTAGACACCACGTAAGGCGACAAGACCATGCAGGTCATGCAGCGTCTGCAAGCTGAAAACAAGATCCATCTGAGGTTGGTCCCTCAGGATGGCGGGATCATTGAGATCTCCCAGGAGTGCAGTCGTGGCGCATGCTGGCAACCCTCGGTGAATTTCAGCGAGAGCTGCATGCAACAGGTCACCGTTGATATCTACCGCCATGTAGGATAGATGTGTCGTGTGTGCCTGTAGGCGGTGTAGAATGTCCAAGGCGAGTTTGCCATTGCCCACGCCCAGTTCCAACAGGCTGATCGCCTGCAGAGAGGTCGTCTCCTGCCAGACAGCAATTGCCTCGACCAGATGCTGACGAATCAGTTCGCGCTCGGGCCAGAGTGAATCGAGGTGGGCGATCCAGTCGTCGATGTAGTTTGGGCCGGTGAAATCTGCGAGGGGTGCCATGCGGCGAAGTCTGCGCCAGATCCACAGTGGCGTCAAAACGTTCAGGAACGGGACGCTGCCAGATGAGATGCCGCTGGGCACTTCTGGTAGTCACCATGCTCGAAAGGAAAGGTCATGACAGATCGCGAACTCATCGCACGCTCTCGCTGGACCGGTGAGGCGGACCGGGATCACGTCTACCACCACAGTGATCTGTCCGATGCAGAGCGCCGGACGCGATTCGGCACCGCCGCAGTGGACATGCCTGCCTCCTTCGAGGCAGGATCCAGCATCGACACACGCTTTCGTTTTGTCCTGGGCGAAACCGAGTTACCCAAAGCAGCAGGTCTGCGTATTGCCTGGCGCTGGCCCTTTGACTGGGCTGCCTTGCAGAGCGACGACGATGGACAGCCGAACTATCTCACCCTGAAGACGCCACCCACCTGCGAAGTCGAGCCAACCTTCGAACGCGCGGGCGGGCTGAATCCCTGGCAGCATCATATCGACCTGCGTGTGACCCATGGCAAACTGCGCTCCGGTGATGTTGTCGAGGTGATCCTGCGGGCGTGGGAGGGTCCGACCTTCTCAACGGAAGATGGCTACTTCCTCATGCTCATCAGCCCCGCAGGCAACGAGCGCTGGACACGCCTCGTTGATCCCCCACGGTTTCGCATTGAACCGGGCCCTGCGCACCATCTGATTGCCATCGCACCCGCCGATGGCAGTGTCGGTGAGACGGCGACCGTGAGAGTTCGTGCTGTCGATGAGTGGGGAAATGCAACATCTGTCGAAGCACCTCGCCTGACGGGTGCAGTGCGAATCGGCACGCCCGTTGAGAACGACGGGTATGCCGTATGGGAAGTCCCCGTCTCCTGGACTCAAGCGGGTGTGCACCGCCTCGAAGTCCAGGCTGGTGATCTCAGGACCACGACAAACCCCAGTCGCATTCACGAGCAACCGCAGAAGCAGCGACTCTTGTGGGGGGATCTGCATGGCGGGCAGTCGGAGATCGGCTGCGGTGCTGGTTCCCTCGATCATCACTATGCCTATGCCCGTGACGTGGCAGGACTGCAATTCACATCGCAGCAGGCAAATGATCACTACATCACCGCCGCCTTGTGGCAGCATGTGCGCGATGTGACGCCACGATACAACTCGCCTGACTTCCTCGCCTTCCTGGGGTGCGAGTGGAGCCCGTACACACAGGATGGCGGCGATCGCAATGTCATCTATCTGACGGATGAACCCGCACTGCACAGATCGGACCGTTTCTTTGAGGAGACCGATCCCGACGCAACGGCGGATTTGCGACAGGCACCAGAATTCCTCGAGTCCTTTCGCACCAGGGACGTCCTGCTGAACCTGCATGTCGGCGGACGGCCGACGAATCTTGATTTCCACGCTGCTGAGATCGAACCACTTTTCGAGGTGCACTCGACTCATGCCACGTCGGAGTGGTTTCTCTTCGATGCGATCTCGCGTGGTTACAAAGTCGGCGTCACGGCCGGGACAGATGGTGTCATGGGCCGTCCCGGTGCCTGTGGTCCGGGGCGACGGGTGACACGCAATGTTCGCAATGGATTAACAGCGGTGGTTGCTGAGTCCCTCAATCAAAGGCACGTGGCAGACGCCTTTCTCGAGCGTCGATGTTACGGAACATCGGGAGCCCGCATACTGCTTGATGTGCAAGTGAGTGGTGCACCCATGGGAGCAGAGATCACATCTGGTGGCCCCATCCGTATCTGCGCACAGGTTGAAGGCACGGCGCCGATCGAGCGAGTCGATTTCTTTCGTGGTGTGGAGTGCATCCACTCACAGACACTGACGACGCCTGACCCCAATCGACTGCGCCTGCTCTGGGGAGGCGCTCGCGAGCGCGGTACGGCCCGCGCTCAGCGCCAATCCTGGGATGGAACGCTGCAAGTGTCGGGAGCTCGGATCGATGATGTGAGACCTGTGGGGATGCAATCACCGGATGACAGGATCATCAGTCACGAGCAGGGCTTCCGTTTTGACGCCGTCACCGCTGGCAATGACATGGGTTGTACTTTCACAGTGGATCGAACGGTCGATCAGACAGGGGATCAAACTGGGGATCAAACAGTGGAGACTGCGGCGCGGCCTACTGAGGATCCCACCTTCCACATCGTCACTGACATCGCCAGTTTCGAGGCTTCCCTGTCACAGATTCAGGCCGAAACGCTGACCGTTGCAGCAGGAGGACTCGAGCGTCGACTCGAACTGGGCCCCGCACCACTTGCCGACACGTCGCATACGGGGACCGACGCGTCGTGTTCAGGCCAGGCAGAATTCGAAGACACGAATCCTGGCGCTGGAGAGCATGCCTACTGGGTTCGTATCATCCAGACCGATCGACACCGAGCCTGGAGTAGCCCTGTCTATGTGACTGTGTCAGGCTCATGACGCTGATCGGGACAGATCAAAGCAGGTAGCTCGCCATCCACCAGCAGCGTCAGGCTTCAGGCGGATGAGGCCAGGGGGCCAATGCTTCAAAAGCGGCGGCCACTCGCAAGACCGTCGGATCGTCGCGCCAGCGACCAATGATCTGCAACCCCACAGGGAGTCCGTCGACGAATCCGCAAGGCACGGAGGCGACAGGTTGCCCCGTCAGATTGAAGGGATATGTAAAAGCCGTCCAACTCAAGTACGTCGTCGACTGGCCCTGGATCTGTCCGGGATGATCGAGCCCCGCCTCGAAGGCGGTAATCGGCAAGGTTGGCGTCAGCATCACATCGTAGTTCTGCAGGAAAGTCCGCCAGCCGTGAAAGTATGCGTCCCGTCGCAAATAAGCTGCAGCCAGATCGGCTGCTGAGAATTGCAGCCCCGCTTCGATGACCTGCACCAACCCGGGATCCATCTGCTCGCGTACTTCGTCGAGTCGATCCCGATAGGCACCGGCAAATCCCGTCGACCAGATCGTGTGCACAATCTCCCAGGGGTCATCGAGAGGCGGGTGCGCCTCCTCCACGTAACAGCCCAACTCTTCAAAGCGACGTGCCGCAGCGGCGGCAACCTTGCTCACTTCAGGATCGACTGCGGCGCTCCCGAGATCCGGTGACCATGCGATCCGCAGACCCGCGATATCTCCTTGCAGCGCATCTACAAAGGTGGTCTTCGCGCCGTCAGATGCTGGAAGTGAAGCGGGGAGAGAGAATGAGTCGAGGGGATCCGGCCCCACCGTCACGTCCATGAAGAGGGCCGCATCGCGAACGGTGCGCGTGATGGGTCCCGCGTGTGACAAAAGGGGCACGACGCTCGCCGGATACTGCGGCACCAGTCCCCAACTCGGTTTGTGTCCGAAGGTGCCACAGAAACCGGAGGGAATGCGAATGGAACCGGCCCCATCGGTGCCCTGCGCCATGACACCCATGCCCAGCGCCACAGAGGCTGCGGCCCCACCACTGGAGCCGCCCGCAGTTCTTCCATGTTTCCACGGATTGTGCGTCGGCCCATTGACCCGATTTCCCGAGTCGCCCTTCCACCCCAGCTCAGGCGTATTGGTTTTGCCAAGCAGGATACCTCCCGCAGCCAACAGGCGTTGCGCCAGAGGCGCGTCGTAGTCAGGGATCCAGTCGGCATACAACAAGGAACCACGCGTCGTGCGAATACCTGCCGTCGCCGTGAGATCCTTCAGCGTAAAGGGGATTCCAGCCAGCGCTGGCGCATCTTCTGCTGCGGCGAAGGCTCGCTCAGCGGCAGCAGCCTGATGTAGCGCCTGCTCGGCGCTCACTGTAACGAAGGCGTTGAGCCCAGGATCCAGCGCTTCGATTCGCGCCAGCTGCGCATTGACTACCTCGACCGGCGAGAGGTCGCGCGTCTCATACAACCGACGCAATTGCTGCGCTGAGAGGTAGCAGGTTTCCATTGCTGACCTAGATCCGATCGAAGGCGTTGTCCTTCGGTGTGAAGCCATAGGGGTTCACCGTATCAAACATTGCCGTTGGATGAGCATCGCTGAGATTGTTGGAGACACCGTAGGTGATCCAGAAATTTGGTGCATCATCGCATTCGATAAATGCTGCCAGCAAGTTGGACATGTCTTCATGGCTATACCAGAGTCTGGCGAAATTCTCTGACGGTTCACCCGACGCATTCACCGCACCAAGGCGGACGACGAGGATCTTCTGCTCGGGGCTCAATTTGGGCGCGTAGAATTGTCCACCGATCTCCATCCATCTCTTGCTCACACCATACAGGCTCGTTGGACGTGTGCCAAAGGGATCTCGGCGTGTATCCGGCGTGGGAGGTATCGGCGCATCTTCGTCGAAGCCATCGCCCATGAAATCGTAAGAGTGCACGGAACTGGTCATATAGATCCGTGGCACATTCTCGGCGATCGCCGCCTGATAGACGCAGTCCACGAGCATGATATTGAGTGGGTCGAGACCAGCCTGCCAGTTCTCATCACGCGTGTTCCAGCCGTGATGTACAATAGCGTCTTTGCCCCTGCAGGCAGTCGTCAACTGCTCCATCACGCGCTCGCGATAGCTATCCATCTGTTGCTTCCAGGTGGTCGGCTTCTCTTCCAGCACATCTTCCATACGTGCCATGCTGATACCGGAGACCTCGTAGCGCCCGTCCAGCTGTTTCTTCATTGCCTGAGCCACGGTGCCATTGATGCCCGTGAGCAAGATACTCTTCATCACAACTCCCTTGTCGTTTACAGCCACTCGATGGCCACTATAGCCACTCAACACTGTCAGGTGGCGTGTTGCCACATTGAATCGAACCGGTCACACCGCCACTGATCGAACCACAGGCGGTGGTCGTCGCCGTCCCTACGGCCTCCTTGCGTGAGGTACCCGAGGCGGTGGCGCAGTTTGTCTGCCCCTTGTAGGTAACACAGACCTTGCACGTATGGCTGCTCAGTTGCATCGAGGAATAGGTCAGAACGGACAAAATCGCGACGACGATAATGATTCCGAGAAGAACTTCCTTGCGCATCAACTATCCTGTGGTTTGAAGGCTGTCTGGCGAGGTCGCCGAAAGGATTCGAAGATACTGCGTCGCACGGTGTCGCTCCATCCTGAGTAATGTGTGATCGACACGTATTATCTGCGAGCGCCACGAGCCTCATTCAGGTAGAAATGTCTCCGGCCACTTTGGCTCGTAGTCACTTTCGAAGAGCCAATCGAAATCGCTGGGCACGATGTGAGCGCGCTCCGGTCGCAGCTTGCTGCCAAGACGTGGGAAAAAATCCATCAGTCCCTCGCGCTGATTCTTCGGTAGACCACAAGCTACACCTTCGGCGACCCAGGCTGTGCCCATCCCCTTGCGGGGGACGTTGTCCTCGTTCTGCCAGGCGGAATGCATACCGGCACTACAAAGAATCAGGATCTGTCCGCGACGCGCCACTGCCGCAGTCGGCTCCTGTTCGATCCAGGGTGTGTCCTGCAGATCCGGCACGTGCTCAGGATAGGCAGGCGCCTTTTCGGATACGTTGGACGGACGCAGACCATGAACGCGGGGCAGCATCTTCTTCTGCTCTGGCGTCAGAACGCGACTCCAATGTTCCATGATGGGCCGATGACTACCCGGAAGAATGCGCATGGCACCGCGATTCACGGGCACATCATTAAGCCAGAACCATAGTTCGGCCCGCATGCGGCGCGGCGAAGCCGTAAAATCCTCCATCGTCGCCTGAATGTCGGTGTGACAGCCCGCTCCCCACTGGTCCCGAACGCTGCCATAGGGTGCGTCGGAGGGCGGGCGCGCGTGCGGCGCCAGTCCCCACCACAAGTGCACCGCCTCGGCCCGCAACACTTTCCTCGCCACCTCTTCGAAGAATGGGTGCTGGATGACGTCGACATAATCGGGATCATTGTAAGGCGCATCACCACTCTGCTGCAGACGATCCCACGCCGCCTCCGCACGATCGAGTTCCTGCTCGGTAAAGGGTGAGTCTATGGTCACTGCACCATCCGCTTCATACTGCGCCAACTGCTCATCGGTGAATTGCATGGACCATTTTCTCCGGTTCGTCGAAAGGTGGGCAGGTTTGATGCCAGCAGTATCGCCCTTGAGCGCCAGGTCGGGCAAGCGTGCCGCACTTGACCGAGCCACTCCCACCGCCTTAATCCTGCTACGTTACCTGGGGGCCTCCATCTTCACCAATCCAAGGAGTTCTGGATGAATCGCCTTTTGTACGCCCTGCTTTGCAGCGTTTTGGCCGGCTCCCTGTGCGCCGCCGAAGATGAAGTCGTTCCTGCCGATCCGCAGCATGTGTGGGATCTCACCGATCTCTATCCAGACGTGGATGCCTGGAGTGCCGATCGCGAGGCAGTGATTGCGAAGGTCGAACAGATCAGCGCTCGTCGCGGTACCCTCGGAGACAGTGCCGAGTCTCTGCACCAGACATTGGCCTTGTTCTCCAGCATCTTGCGCCAGGCGGGTCGTGTGTGGGTGTACAGCAGCCTGAACAGCGACGAAAATCTGCGCGATTCAGAGACACAGGAGCGACACCAGCTGTCACAGATCATGTGGGCACGCTTCACAGAATCCACTGCCTGGATGGATCCCGAGATCCTGCAGGTGGGGCGCGAAACCATCATGGGATTTGTCGAAGCAGACGACCGCTTGCGGCCTTTCGCCCATCAATTGGACAACACCCTGCGCAGTGAGGCACACACCCTGGGCGATGAGGCGGAGCAGACCCTCGCCTACTTCTCGCAGCCTTTTGGCGCACCATCCCGTATCTATTCGATGGTCGCAAACTCCGACATTCCGTGGCCAACCGTCACACTAGCCAATGGTGAAGAGCATCGGATCGATGCACAGGCATACAGCCGTCATCGTGCCGGTGCTGACCGCGAGGATCGCAAGGCCGTCTTCGATGCCTACTGGGGTAAGTGGTCCGAGTTCCGCAGCAGTGTCGGTCTGGTGCTGAGTTCACATCTGCAGACACAGGTGGCGCTGGCCAAGGCGCGTCACTATGACAGCGTGTTGGAGCGGGAGTTGTTCCAGGACAATCTGCCCCCCGCTGTCTATCGCACTCTTGTCGAACAAGTCAACAAGGCCCTGCCAACGCTGCACCGGTATTTCAAGTTGCGTCAGCGCATGTTGGGTATCGACCAGATGCACTACTACGACATCTATCCCCCCCTGGTTGCGCTCGACAAGGAGTTCGATATCGAGACAACCAAGTCCATCACCCTCGACGCGATGACGGTCCTGGGAGAGGACTGGGTGCAGATGCAGCGGGATAGTTTCGACGAGCGTTGGATGCATGTCTTCCCGCAGCAAGGCAAACGCTCTGGCGCCTACATGGCCGGCTACGCCTATGACGTGCACCCCTACTTACTACTGAATCACAATGACGATTACGAATCGCTGTCGACCTTCGCACACGAATGGGGCCATGCGCTGCACACACTCTACGCCAAGCAGGCACAGCCCTTTGAGACCGCTGACTATGCGACCTTCATCGCGGAGATTCCATCGACATCTCTCGAACTGATCCTGCAGAAATACATGGTGGATCAAGCACAGACCATCGACGAGAAACTCTACTATCTGGGCTTCGGTCTGGAACAGATGCGGGGCACCTTCTTCCGCCAGACGATGTTTGCCGAATTCGAGTTGTCCCTCTATGAGACGGTGGAGCGCGGTGAGGCACTGTCCGGTGATCGCATCACCGAGATGTATGCGGAGCTTGTCAGACGCTACCACGGCCACGACGAAGGGGTCGTCATCGTCGATGACCTGTATACGAATGAGTGGATGTTCATCCCCCACTTCTACTACAACATGTATGTCTTTCAGTATGCCACGTCCGTTACGGCGGGCACGGCCTTGTTTGGCAAGATCCTCGCAGATCAGCAGGCAGGAGCGGACAACTACAAGGATCTTCTACGCGCCGGTGGCTCCGACTACCCGCACGAATTGCTCAAACGTGCTGGCGTTGATCTGAGCCAACCCGAGCCGTATCAGGCGGTGGTCACGCAGATGAATGCCGTCATGGATCAGATGGAGCAACTGCTCAAAGAGCGTGATCAGTAGACTACTACGAGCCGTGCCTGTTGGATCAGGCACGGCTCAACGCGTCTGGAGCGCAGCCGATGCACGCATCACTGAAACCGGATACAGCGACTTTCTGGCAGAGATACCTGGATGGAATTGCCGACCCGGTGGCGGCACAGAATTGGTTGTACGAAGCTTTTCAGACCAGTACCGATGCAGAAAGTGCAGATCTTGGGGCCGTGCTGATTCAACGTCGCATCAAGACTGCCACCAGTGCCCTTCTGTGGAAATTTGAGGCCGCCTTCAAACCACTTCCCAAGGTGGGCTCGCTACGCATCGTGGAGAATGGTCGAGACACGCCCGTCTGCATCATCAAGACCACAGAGTTGATCACAAAACCATTTCGTGAAGTCGATCTACGTTTTGCCTACGACTACGGCGAAGGGGATCGAACCCTCAAGACCTGGCGTCTCGTGTGCTGGCAGATCTTCGGTGCCCACTGTGCGCAGTTGGGCCGCGAAGCCGATCATGCAATGCCTCTCGTGTGTGAACGCTTTCGTGTGCTGTATCCTGCCCCGCCTGTCGAATCTTGAGAAAATTGTGAGTCACCATGGCTGAAGTATCACCTCCCGGGGCCTTACAGCGTAGATGAATCGAATCAGCACTCTGACGTGCCTGTGTCTCTGTATCCACACGTCGGTATTTTCCCAGCTGCCTCAGGATGCGCAGTGGTCAGCCTACACGAACATGCGGCAGATCAATGACATTCTCGTCGCTGGCGACGATATCTGGATGGCCAGCAGCGGCGGCGCCCTCCACTACGACAAGGCAAACCGGGTCTATCATCGTTTTACCAGCCTTGATGGTCTGGCGGGCAATCGATTGCTATCGGTCGCCATGGATCGTGCCGGCGATCTGTGGTTTGGCACAGCTCACCAGGGGTTGTGCCGCCTGCGCAGAGGTGCAACTCGATTCGATCCTCCCTTCATCGAATTTCGTGATCGTGAAATTCACGCGATCCTGGCTCACCAGGACCGTCTGTATGTGGGCACTGACCGTGGCATCAGCGTCTTTCTGTTGGACACAGAGGAGGTGGAACTGAGCTATCGGCGTCTGGGGAATCTCCCCTTCGACTCTCCCGTGAATACGATGCTCGTCCACAACGACACGCTTTTCGCAGGGGCACGTAAGGGCGTCGCCTGGGCGGATCTCGCCAAACTCAATCTGCGAGATCCGGACAACTGGCGGTCGATGCCACGCTCTGGCGCCGTGCACGACATGGTCGTGGCTGACAATGTCGTGCTCGCCACTTCGAAACACGGGGTTTTTTCCTTCGAGCCTGCGCAGGACCTCTTCTTCCTGGAATTCGAAGAGTCCGAGGTGAGAGCTCTTGGCTCTCTTGATGGACGAGCCCTGGCAGCCACGGAAGGTGGAAGAATTGTGCAGCGCCGGCAGGACGGCACGTGGCGACGTGTGGGCGCAACGTCGATCCTCGGTGCCAATGCTATTTCCGAGCTCAACGGTTCAGCCTGGCTGGCGACGAATTCCGGCCTGCGTGTCGTGCGCGCCGGCGAGCCTCCGCCTTCAGGTGAACCAGCGTCGAGCCGATTTTTCGACATCATCAGAGTAGAGGATGAATTGTGGTCAACCAGTGTCGCTGACGATCTGCAGGCCACTGCATCAGCTGGTATCTCCCGGCTCGTTGATGGAGTCTGGACCGTCTTCGACAAATCGACTGGCATGCTCAGCGATCAACTCGTCGCCCTGGAAACCGACCGCGACGGGGTCCTGTGGGTTGGTAGCTGGGGCGACGGAATCGCTGTGCAGCAAGGCAGCGGCTGGGTGACGATTGATGAGAGCAACTCGTCGTTGCAAGGAATCGGCAGCAAGTTCGACTTTGTCGCGACCAGCGACATCGCCCGCGATCCGCAAGGCAATATGTGGATTGTCACCGTCGCCGTCGGCGTCGCCGTCCTTGACGGCTTTCCAGAGAATGAGGGTTTCCTGTTCGACCAGGTAGAGATGGGACAGTCCGGACGGCTCGATCTGTATCGCATCGAGTTCGCCGCACAAGGACACAAGTGGCTCGCCAGTCGCACGGATGGCCTGGTGATTCTCGATGATGGTGACACACCTTTCATCGGCGGTGACGATCGGTTCGTAGTCATCAATCAGTCCGTCGAACCGCGATTGTCGAGTAACCGTGCCTTTGATGTTGCCGAAGAGGAGGATGGCACACTCTGGGTGGCAACTGACAATGGTCTCAATTCCATTCGGAGCCGATATGATCGCGATTCGGGGGGCCTCGATGTTGACGACTGGCGCGTCTATTCGACCCTTGATGGTCTTGCGTCCGATGAGATCAACACCCTCGAGATCGAGAACGATCACGTGTGGGTGGGAACCAACCGTGGCTTAAGCCTCATCGAAGACGGCGAGGTCGTCCTCACGCTGACAGCTGCCAACAGCGGTCTCATCAGCAACACTGTGACAGGCCTCTATTTCGATGCCGAGTCCAACGATCTGTGGATTGGCACCCTCGAAGGCCTCAGCCGTCTGCACTTAGGCACTGATATGCCGATGAATGTGGAAGTTGCTACCGAACACACTGTGTTCCCCAACCCCTTTGTCGCCGATGGCCATGGCAGGTTGACTCTCACGGGCTTGCCGCCCGATGCCCATGTGCGCATCTATTCATCGAGCGGTGAGCTTGTGTCCTCTCTGTCGGCCGACCCAGCACACGATAGGATCCTGTGGACTGGGCAAAACGACCGCGGCACCCTCGTCGGATCCGGCATCTTCTTCTACGTCGTCGAGTCGCCCACCGTGGGTCCGATTCGGGGACGCTTTGCCGTAGTCAATACGGGACAATAGCCTGATTGACTACGACGCGAATCCGCGTGCAGCACGCGGATTCGCGCGCGTTTCCGCGTATTGTCACGACGTAGAATCTGTCACCCCAAAGCGCAGCCGCGCTGTATCTGATTCTCCCGCATGACTTTGCGTCAATGCAGGCACTTCCAAATGCGCGTGGGTCAAACTTTGCACAATGCCCGGTAATCATCCAACCGGAGCTCTCCGAATGAAGCATTCTCTCAGATTCCTCCGACTGTCGCTCTGCCTCGCCCTGGCAACAGTGACCGCTGGGGTGGCACAGATTCCGCAGAGGATCTCGTACCAGGCATCCATCAGTGACAACTCAGGCGAACCGATCGTTGACGGACAACACGCCCTGTCCCTATCCCTCTTTGATCAGATCTCTGGCGGCACTGCGGTGTGGACCGAGGACCACACGGTGACGACGGCAGGCGGCGTCGTATCCCTCGTGCTCGGTGCCTCCACTGCACTCGACCTACCCTTCGACGAGAGTTACTGGCTGGGTGTGGTCGTTGACGGTGGCGAAGAATTGGCACCGCGTGTTGAACTGACCACCGTTCCCTACGCGATCCGGGCGGCAGGTGTCGTCGACTCATCGATCACGGGCGCTGCGATCGCTTCAGGGCATGTTGTACGCAGTATTGGTGGTCTTGCGGATGACATCGAACTGGTGGCCGGTGCCGGTATGACCATCACGACGCAGAATCAGATTATGGTGCTTTCCTCTGCGACGGGTCTTACGAGTGTCAGTTCGGGAAACATTGTCGATGCGACCATCAGCAGCATCGACGTGGCAGATGGGGGGCTCTCCGGTGTCGACATCGCCGACAACAGTCTGGGCGCCGTCGATCTGGCGGAGGGCTCAGTCGGCACGAGCGAAGTTGCCGATGGCAGTTTGACTGCCTCTGATATTGCCTCAGGGCAGGTCGTGAAATCCGTCAATGGCCTGACCGATGCGCTGACGCTGGCGGCTGGCGCGAATATCACGATCACTCCCAGTGGAAATGCCCTGACCATCGCTTCCACCGGCGGCGGCGGCGGTGGTGGCGGCAGTACGCTCGATGGTGCCTACGATGAGGGCGGTGCTGGCGTGGGCCGCACAATCACCGCGGATGCGGGGGCCGTCGATATCCAGGGCGCCGGGGGACTGACCGTCGCTGCCGCAGTGGGGGTCGGAACGACGAGTCCACAGAAGCCACTGCATGTCCTTGACGCTACGACGGCGACTATGCGTCTGGAACGGAGTGCTGGTACGAATTGGGATGTACTGGCCGCTGCAGATGACAAATTCCGTATCGACGAGGCGGCAGGCACGACGTCCCCTCTCCAGATCGAGTCCGGGGCGCCGACGAATTCGATCTACGTTGCCGCGGACGGTGACGTTGGCATCGGAACGAATGCCCCGACGACGGGACCTCCCGCCGCGCAACTGCACGTCGTCGGTACCATATTCGCCGAGGGCAATCTGCAGAACTGGGACGGAGCCAATGGCGTGACGGTTACGCCTGCGGGCGTCATCAGTGCCAGCGGCAACCCACTCACCTTACGCCGTCTCAGCAACGGTGAAGTCAGGATCAGCGACGATATCCGCCTTTCGCCATTTGGTGCGACTGACGCCGTGGTTATTGAGGCGACCTCCGGGGAGGTTGGCATCGGAACCACCACCCCAGGTGCGAAATTAGAGATCGTGAGCGGCGATGTTCTGATTTCCAACGGTTGGGCATATCGCCAGAGAGTCGCTTCGGGGACAGCGACGTATCTGATGGGTGTGGCGGGAGGAGCGGGCACAGAGTACATGGCGCTCGCGATGCCATCACTGACCGGCGAGATCCGTTTCATCGGAGTTACGGGTTCCGGTGACGAGAAGATGCGCATCGAAGACGATGGCGATGTCGGGATCGGTGTGGCCGCACCGATCGCTCGACTCGATGTGGCAGGAGCAGGTAATACGTCAGGCACGTCGTCGCTTCGGGTTTTCAACACCAGCGGCGTGAACATGATCCATGCGCGCGATGACGGGGTGGTCGGAATTGGTTCGTCGGCTCCCGTCGCGGGCCGAAGGCTCACAGTGAAGGGTTTCTCCGACAACAACATGGAGATCGTCCTGGAAAAGCACGACTCGTCGCACGAACTGGTCGCTATCGGCCAATACAATAATAGTGGTCGAATCCTGATCCGGGACTTCACCAGCAACGCGATGAATCATCTCCTCGATGGTGCCGATGGAACCCATTCCGCCATGGCATTCCAGCCGAGCGCCCGATTGGGCATTGGTACCAACACCCCAGACGCAAAGCTCGATGTCGAAGGAGGCGCATTCCTGGCGCAAGGAACGACAGGTGGGACACCGCTTTCCGGAGCTGGCACTCGTCTGATGTGGATCCCCGCCAAGAGCGCCTTTCGTGCGGGTCTCGTCACGAGCACTCAATTTGACGACGCGAATATCGGCGTTGAGTCGAGTGTAGCTGGCGGACGCAACAACATCGGCAGTGGGGAGAAGTCCGCAATCGGCGGTGGAGTTGGCAATGTGGGCAGTGGCCTGGGCAGTTCGATCGGTGGTGGAAACGGTAACCAGGCGACGACTGATTACTCGACCGTCGCAGGTGGACAGAACAACCAGGCGATCACGAACACGCACGTTTCAGTCGGCGGTGGCAGTGGGAACACGGCAAGTGGGCAGTACTCTACCGTGGCTGGTGGTCAGACCAACACAGCCAGTGGGCTCAATTCCTTCGTGGGTGGAGGAGGGAACAACACAGCATTCGTACAGTACGGAACGATCTCGGGTGGAGTTAGCAACCAGGTGCAGTCGGGTGGCAACTGGGGATCCATTGGTGGTGGATCGAACAATGTCGTCAGCGGCATCAGGGGGACAGTTCCTGGCGGTGAGCAGAACACGGCGGCCGGAGCACGCAGCTTCGCTGCTGGACTGCGCGCCAAGGCAAACCACGACGGAGCCTTCGTCTGGGGCGACGGCAGCGCCTTCGACTTCGCTTCCACCGTGGCTGACGAATTCTCAGCGCGAGCCGTGGGCGGCGTCCGCTTCGTCTCCGCCATCGACGGCTCCGGAAACGCCACGGCAGGCGTCACACTCGCCGCAGGTGGTGGCTCGTGGTCATCGATCTCAGACCGCAATATGAAAGCGAACTTCACCCATGTGAACGGCCGCGATGTCCTCGAAGCCTTGAGCGACATCCCTGTTCAAACCTGGAACTACAAGAGCCAGGCGGTCGACATTCGCCACATAGGCCCCATGGCGCAGGACTTCCACGCCGCCTTTGGCGTCGGTGAGGATAACACTCGCATCACGACGATCGACGCCGACGGTGTCGCGCTCGCCGCCATTCAGGGACTCTATGAAATCGTGCAGACACAGCAAACGCAGATCGATGCTCTGCAGAAAGCGAATGCGTTGCTGCTTCAACGATTGGACACGGGTCGATAGGTCTGATCTATGAATCCTTCGCGTCGTCTGTCGCTCTTTCTACTGATGAGCATTTGCTGCGCCGCTTCGGCAGTCTGGCCACAGTCACAGAGAGTCCTCATACCGGCGGGCACGGGAATCAGCACCGACTCTGCCGTCACCATCATATCGACGATCGGTGAGCCGTTGATCGGCGTTCAGGGCGGTGCTCAACTTCAGGGGATCGGTTTCTGGGGAGTGTCGGCAGGCGGCAACATCGTGCTACCACCGATCCTGTCAGTCGACACCGAAAGCCTCGACTTCGGTCTCGGTTCGCTGGGCGATGAGAGTGTGGTGGCTATCGCCATCAGCAACAACGGTGGGCAGCAACTCGTCATCACCGGACTGACGGCGAATCTCGACCAGATCTCCACCGGCGTGGATACACTGCGTATCGGCGGAGGCGACACGAGCAGTATCGACATACGGCTCGAACGTGATCACATCGGTCGTCTCATGGGCCTTCTGCAGCTGCGCAGCAATGACCCTTCCCAACCAGCCTTTGAGATCGCTCTTGCGGGCACGACGGGTTGGGCACGGGGGCCACGAATCGCCGTCGAGGGTCCCGTGCTACTTGGAGCCACCAGTATCGGCGACACCAGTATCCACGAGGTCCGGATCACCAATCTCGGCGATGCCTCATTGAGCCTCGACGCTGTGGCGAGTGGGAACGGGTTCCGTGCTGTCACGAGCGGCCTGACCCTGACAGCGGGGGCCAGTGGACAGGTCATCATCACCTACACGCCAGGCGGAGAAGGATCGGCGCTGGGGCTGCTTACTTTGACATCCAATGACCCCGATCGTCCGCGCGTGGAGCTGGAGCTGCAGGCCTTTGGCGGTGACATGAACTCACCATTGCTGCTCGACTTTATTGTCGGGCCCGGAGATCAGGGCTTACGCACGCTGGGCAATGTTGTGGCGGGTCTACAACATACGATCGAGTTGGTGCTCGTTGATGCGCAGCCCCTTCGCGGTTGGTCTGCGCAGCTGACATTCGACCCTGCTGCGGTAGGCTACGTGCCTGGCAGTTTCGAAACAAGTGACTTTCTCGCGGGTCTCGTTCCCCTCACGATTGAGTTGCCCGGTCAACTTACGGTGGGGGGGACGGCGTTGAGTGACGATGCAGGAGCAAGTGGCCCCGCCACACTCGGCACCGTTCGATTCCGCATTCTTGAGGGCTTCGACTCTCAGACCGAGATCGTGTTGACGGAGGTGGTTTTCGATCGATTGAACATGGAGGACGAGGTCCACACCACCTCCTCTCCCATTGTACTGCGCAGCGACGCCATCGAACTGGAACTACCCGGAGATTTTGACGGATCAGCCCATGTGAATTTTGACGACTTCTTCCTCTTTATCGGTGCCTTCGCCACGGCCGAGGCACAGTTCGATCTGAATGGAGATGGCTTCGTCAATTTCCGGGATTTCTTCCTCTTCGCCGATTTCTTTGGCCTCGCCGTATTGATCAGCCTGTGAGCGCGTTATAATGGAATCTTCTGCTACGCGCTCTATATTTGCCCCCCATGAACCCATCGAGACAGACCAACGCGCGGCACCCAGATAGCTCTGGGAGCCGCCTGAACGATCTGCTGCATCCGCATGTGTTGGCCGCCTTCGACCGCGCGATCTTTGAGCGGGACGGCTATTGGGTCTGGGAAGGGATCCTGACCGACGCCGGTCGCCGACAGTGGACGGCGAGCCTGCAGAATCTCCAGGCTATGAACGACAGCATCGTCGCCGGCAGTGACTGGTTGCAGGTCGACTTCGCAGGTCGGGGTCTGACCGCACCGGATCCCGCGAAGGTGACGCCCGATGCACTCGAGGCGTATCTGGGTGGCTCGGAGCAGATGCAATTTCAGACACCGGGTCTGCGTGACTACATGTACGATCACGGTCTCTTCGACGCGTCACTCGCGACCCAGACTCTGGCATCGCAGGGCATTGCATGGCAGGGGATGATGCCTGAGTATTTCCCCCTCGCTTACGACGATTTCATTCTCGATATCGCCACAAGTCATCCGCAGATGATGGAACTGTTTGGCAGAATACTGGGCCCACGTTTTCTGATCGATCATGTGTTGATGCTGAATCGCATTCCCGGTTCAAGTGGGCGTCGATGGCACGGCCACCCGTATCGTCAGGGCCAACATGAGACCGAAGACCCTGCACAGGGCGGTCGCGTCGCGTCGCCTGAGTTCCTACCGCGCCAGTGTGTGCGGACCTTGTGTTTTCCCGAAGGCATGAGCGAGCACGACGGCGGTGGCGAATTCTCAGTGGTAGCGGGAGCACACTTGTATCGCACACCCTATCTGTGGGACACCAGGCGCACCGAATACGATGAGCAATTCGAGGCAGGTTGGATGCGGGACAAGAATCACCCCGTCACGGGTGAGCCATTGCGCATCAAACGGCTGGAGCTGCCACCTGGCAGCATGGTCTCCTTCGTCCATCACATGCCCCACCACGCCGGTCATCGGGACATGGATGCAGAGACTCGCTGGGGGCTGCTAATGGCATACCGCACCCCGGATCCTACAGAGAGATCAAGCCAGTCATCGACACAGGCATCCTCCCACTGGAATGAGGGTACCCCCGCACACTGGGCTCAACGCATGGAAGATGCAGGTACACTCACAGCCGCCATGCGTCGGGTCTTTGAGGCGGATGCTGCAGTGGCCTAGTGGGTCGGCGTAAAGCGACTCACTCCATCAAAGGAGACACGCAGACGCGGATTGTCTTCGTAGGGCCAGGGATTGAAAGACTGTGGGATGTAGTGCCCAGCCCAGCTGTGACGGAAGCTGCCCTCTTGCATAATTGGGCCACCGCGATGGATCAAGCGGCCGTCGAAGAACACGATATCACCCTTGTTGGCCTCCACGGCGAGTTCCGGCATTTGATTGCGCTCAAACAACGCATCGAAGGCATCATCGTGTTGCCAGCCTTGCCAAGGACCCGGATTGCCACTTGCATCCTCACGAAAATCAACCTTCTGCAGCAATGGGCCTTTGTGCGATCCAACCTGGATGTGGATACTGCCATTCCATGCACCGACAGGCTGCAAAGCAACCCAGGCTGACACGCAACCTGGCAGATAATAAGCATCCTGATGACGCCGCTGCCGGGAACCGGTGTAGAAGTACATGCTCTGCACACCATCCGCTTCGTCGTCGAGAAGTGTGCGCAGTGGCTGACGCAGACGGGGATCCGTCATCCACGCGAGCCCGAGAGGGTGATGGCAGTTGCGGGTGATAAGACGACTCCAGTCATCGGCGGCACGAGGAGCAAAACCTTCGACACTTGTGCGCCCCGCTTGTAGATCCAGCATGTAGTTGGTGAAGTGATCACACTCAGCCGGCGTGAATCCACCTTCAACGATGGTGTATCCGTCGCGTTCGAAATCGTTCAACTGACTCGGCGTGAGTTCCAGTGTCATAAGTGCAACCTTTAGAAATGTGGAAGTCAGGAATCTCGGATGGCACGTATCAAATGAGATCCAACAATCGCCAGATGACCTTCGAATCTGGGATGTATACCATCCAATGAATGCCTGGAAGCTCCTGGGGCAAACCCGCACCCCGGACGGCAGTGACATGAGCCTGACCGTGCGCGATGGTGAATACGTCATCCGGGTGAATGGAAATACGCTCATGTCGAGTCGGGTCCACGGCTCAGAGGAAACCCTCGCTGAGGCCGCCTGCGGTCACCTCACAGCAAAGGGCGGATCTCGACGACCGGAGAATCCACAGGTCCTGGTAGGTGGCCTCGGGATGGGCTTCACTCTGCGGGCGACACTGGACCTGTTGCCAGCGACGGCGACTGTGATCGTCTCTGAACTCGTGCCTGCCGTCGTCGAGTGGAACCAGGGGCCCCTGGGGCATCTCGCCGGACAGCCATTACAGGATCGTCGTGTGCAGGTGAAGATGGAAGACGTCGGCACCACACTGCGCAGCAACCCCGATCACTTCGATGCGATCCTGCTGGATGTCGACAATGGGCCTACGGCCTTTACGACAGATTCCAATCACGACCTCTACGACAACACCGGCGTCGCAGCCGCCTATGCAGCTTTGAGAAACTCAGGAACCCTCGCTGTGTGGTCAGCCTGGGAGGATCGAAAATTCGAACACCGCTTGCACTTCCATGGATTTACCACTTCGACAAAAAGTGCTCGCGCCCGAGCCAACAAGGGCGGCATGCGCCACACGATCTTCGTGGGCGAGAAGACGAGCTGATTGTCCCCGGGTTTGCCCGGCCCGGCGTGCCGAACCATTTTGGTTCCCCCAAACGACAAGTCACGACGACAAGTCACGCCCCCCATGCAATGAGGACTCATGAACAGCGATGAGGACTATGGATTCGACGTCGCCGGATACATCCATCTGGCGAAAGCCCTGTCCACAGAGCAGATCGCAACCTGTCTTGCCGCCATCGACAGTGGCGGCGACGAACGCGTGATCGATGTGTTACAGGACGCCGTCGGGGCTGGCTACCTGGAGACATTGTGCGGTGGCGACTATATCGCCGACGGCGCGCCATGGTTGGTGGAACCAGGGGCGACGCCGTCAGGGGCCATTCCCATTTCTTCTCCCACCAGCGAGGATCGTCGCCGCCTCCGTTACGTCGCCCACGGCGACACACGGGTCAGCAAGGGGGTACGAGTCTTCGTGTCTCTTGTGGCACAGCAAGCGGATGCGGGCCCTGTCCTGGTAACAGGCAGCCACAATCGACTGTCAGAACCACCTGCCGATTTTCTCTCAGGCAACCATGACATGGGCATGACCGAGCGACCACAACTGCAGGCGGGTGATCTGTTGATCTGCGCCGCAACCTTGCTGTATGGCGTGCGTGGTGTACCGGATCAGCTGGTCGAGTTGGAGTTCATCAGTGCGAATGCGAGGCCGAGAGAAGGTTATCCCCTCGTCGACCCGCCCGAATGGACAGAAGGACTCACGGCGGAGCAGAAGGCAATCGTTGGAATCCGCACAACGGGTATGGGTGGTGTCGTCACCTCCGACGGCGAGCGCACACAGATCACCGAACTCGAAGAAGACTCGCCCTCGATTCGCTTCCGTCTCGATGCGAACAGTCAACCGGCGCCGGACGAATTGTGGTTCTGGGACGTACGCGGCTATCTGGTATTGCGTGGCGTGATGGATGCTCCCTGGCTTGCTGCCGCAAATCAGGCTGTCGACGCAGCCATTGAGTTGCAGGACAGTCTGCCCCAGGGACACCCAACACGCATCGAGGAAGTACCTGAGCAGGCGCTACGTGAGAATGACTGGACCTGGCCGCAGGACACATCGCCGCGATTACGGGGTGACATCAATCGCCCGCGAATCGGTGGGCTCTATCAATTGCCAGAGCCGCACGGCGATGCCTTCCGCCGCATGATCGGACATCCTGCTATCGTCAAGAGACTGAATTGGATGCTGGGGTACGGCTTTCGCGAAAGCACGGAGCCCATGTGCTGCGTCTATCCCACGGGCACAACAGGTGGTTCTCTACACGGACAGAATCCAGGTGGCCATGCCCTGTTCAATGGCCGTCAGCTTGTGGAGCAAGTCAACGTAGCCTGGGCACTGCAGGACGAAGCGCCGGGGTTTGGTGAGGACAGTGGTGGCTTCATCTGCGTGCCTGGAAGCCACAAGGCGCGCTTCCCCATCCCGCGGAATCTGCACACGAGTATCGATCTGCCGCAGGTCTACAAACCAGCCATGAAAGCGGGGGATGTATTGCTCTTCGGTGGTGTCGCCCACGGGACGACAGCGTGGCGCAGTTCGTGGTCACGTCGCACGGCGATCCAATTCATGGGATCGCACAATGTCGCGTTGCCACCGGGTCGCGAGTCAGTCGGCTGGCGCTGGAGTTCCGATCCCAATCATCCATCCAAGCTCAAAGCGAAGCAAGGCTGAAGTCGGAGGCGGGATAGGCTAAACGTCGCGAGCGGCAGTTTCCATCATCTTCAGCACCGCTTCGATCATCGCCTGCTGCTGCAACTCACGTTCGATCGTGGCAAATCGATCTCCCGGCTGGAAACCATACCAACCGAACTGACTGTGATTGCCTCCAGGGATCACAAACCATTTCGACGACACGGGTAGCAGATGACGATTCGCCTCGCTCTTCTCCAGGGGCGATACCCTGTCCAGTGAACCGAGGATCTTCGCCGTGGGCAGCGTCACGTGGGCGAGACTGAAATCGCGCGGATGAGATGTCCCGATCAGGATGAGTCCCGCCGCCCGCCAGTTGCGCTCGTGCACGAAACGCGAAGCGATCGCACCGCCTCTGGAGTGTCCGGCGATCACCCACTTTACCGCACCTGGATCGGCTTGCATGCCGCGAATCGCCCGTTCGATGACCTCAGTGCCATTGGCACCACCAAAGGCGGATCGGCGTGGCACATCAACAAGAATGGCAGGATAGCCGGCCAGAGCGACGGCACGTGTGAGCGGGGCGTAGGCAGCTGGATCGACGAGAGCACCGGGAAAGAACAAGAAACCGACCGGCCTTGTCCCCTCGACGTCGACGGGCCTGAAGAACCAGTAACCAGCACCGCGCACGACCGGTACCAGATCGTCTCCGGCGAGAGCATCCTTCGCCTCCCCCGTGGCTCGATAGGCGATGAGGGACCAACCGACAAAGACCACAAGAACCAGGCTGCCAAGGATCGCCCAGACCTTGCGAGTCTTCTGCCAGATGGATGTGCCCGTTGCCATGAATCTTCACCGGTGTCTACGAAGGGAATGTCTACTGTGCGAGGTCTACTCGGCGAAGATCTGTTCGCCTTCCAGGAAGATCTCCTCGATCATCAGATCATCGAAAGTGCGCAGCCAGTCTGCATAACCAACGACATCGCTCTGCACCTGCACAACAATGCGCTTGATCATCGCCAGGCGCTGAACGGACACGGTCACCGTCGCTACCTGGCCCCCGTCAATGTGGACCAGGACAGCTTCCGTCTTGCCCTGCCAGGTCACCTCTACCCAATGGTCACCGGCAGGCAGATTGTTCAGCAGCACACCCTGGACATCATCACGGAAGAGTTCGACCTGATGGCCGCCGACACTGATGCGCACACTGCCGGGACCGAAGCTGGATCCCAATGGAGCAACCACGACACCGACGGCGCCGGCCAAATCATCATAGAGAGACTCATCAAAGCCGATCTCCACATCAGCCCGTGTTGTGTCGTCGATTGCGGCTGTTGGCTTCGTCACGGGTCGTTTGGTCATCCACGCTGGGAGTGCTCTACGCACAGCCTTGCCACCATCCCGAGTTAACGCGTAGACCAACAGATTCACACCTGCCGCCAACTTCGGTCCTGACTGCAGATCCAGAGCGGATGCCTCGTCTGCCGCCCACGCACCGAGCCATGCCTGGTGCATGTTCAGATCGCTGAGAATGGCCGCCAGGCGACCCTCGTATTCAACACCCCAAAGCCCGACTGGGGGTTGCTGCGGCGCACTCGTGTCGTCGAGATCTGGATTGATATTGGGCGCTCCTGTGATCACCTCGTCGGGACCGCGGATGGGATAGATCCAGGATGTCGGCCGACTCTCCAGCATCGAATAGGTGCTCTTCACCTCACTGGGAAACCCTGAGTCGAACTGATAGAAGGCATGATAGACCGGATGCGTCGGCGGCAAGGGTCGCATGCCGCCCGCTGCCCCCACAATCTCTTGTAGGATTCGCACAGCATCCCGTAAGAAGAGATTGCCACCTTCGATAAACAGGAGCCCACCGCCCTGGATATAGCCTCGCAGCATCTCTTTTTCCCGCTCACTCAGCTGCCACCGGGGTTCGTCGCCGATCAGGTTTAGACCACCCCCTGCAATGAAAAAGTGGATCGGATCGTTGAGGAGTGCTGGACTGAGGAAAAGGTCCGTTGGATTCGGATCAACCTGAACCAGGAGCCGTGTGTGATCGCGCATGTGTCGTGCCAGAACATCGAGCCCCCCTCTGCCACCGCCGGCACCATGAGTGCGTACCCGGCGCAACGTCACGAAACCGGTGACGTCCCGCTGACTGGTTGGATCGATGAGGATCACGGCGGGGCGATTGCCCGCGGCGGCCAGATCCTCCACGCGCAGCAGATCGAGAGATTCCCCGCGCAGACTGTCACGCAAAGCCGACGACGCCGACATGGCACGTTCCGCCTGCCGTTGTGAGGCCTTGGGTGAAAAGGTGTCGGCCTTGGCTGCCACGGTGAAACGGCGCAGGACCTGGGCCAGTTCGGGTGGTGTCAGCAATGGCGTCTGGGGCAACTCGGCAGCCAACTCCGGACGCTCTGCGGCATGCGCTTCCTGGCGCCGATACTGCATGCGTTGAGCTGGGATATTGGTCGGTTTCGTCGACAGCAGACGTTTTGGCTCGAATCGAGGCACCTGGCGCAAACGGGCGCGGAACTTCTCCACCTGCTCATTCTGCGTTCGCCAGGACTGCACCTGGGTCAGCAGAATCACATGCAGCAGCAAGGACATGGCGATGGCGGGCCATGTCCGTAAATATCTGCGCCACAACGGTTTTTGAGTCTTCAGCGGAGTCTTTCTGGGGCAACGATGAAGCGGGCCGGGTAGATATGGTGTCTAAATGGAGCGTGGAGTGCATCTCATTGGATGCGCCAACGAGAGAAACGTACAATCCAGGCTCGTTTTCGGGGTCAGAAATTTTGCGACCTTTGGGCCCTATCCTTACTATATACAGCCTCTTGCGCTTACCCCCTCCCAACGACATCGAGACATACAAATGAGTGAGACCGCGGTGGACGAAGTCGAACTACGCGAGTGGCTCGACTCTCTCGATTTCGTCCTTGAGAATCGCGACAGCGCGCAGGTAGAAGACCTCCTGCGGCAACTCGTCACCCGCGCAGCGGGGGCAGGTGTGGCTCTGCCCTTTACTGCCCAGACTCCGTATATCAACACGATTCCGCGGGACCGCCAGCCCCCCTTTCCTGGTAGCCGAGAGATCGAGCGGCGTATCAAGAGTCTGATCCGCTGGAATGCGATGGCCATGGTCGTTCGTGCCAACAAGGACGAGGCAAGCCCCGGTGGTCATATCTCGACCTTTGCTTCCTCAGCGACACTCTATGAGATCGGCTTCAATCACTTCTTTCGCGCCCCCACAGAAGACTCTTGTGGTGACCAGGTTTTCTTTCAGGGCCACGCGGCACCAGGAATCTACTCACGCGCTTTTCTCGAGGGTCGCCTGACTGAGAAGCACCTGGAGAACTTCCGCCGAGAAACGCGCGAGGGGGGTGGTCTGTCTTCCTATCCCCATCCATGGCTCATGCCGAATTTTTGGCAATTTCCCACCGTGTCGATGGGTCTGGGGCCGATCTGCTCAATCTACCAGGCCCGCTTCAACCAGTATCTCGAAGATCGCGGTCTCAAACCTCGTGATGGCTCACGGGTCTTTGGCTTCTTCGGCGACGGCGAGATGGATGAGCCGGAATCTCTGGGCGCCCTGACGCTAGCGTCCCGGGAGCGGCTGGGCAACCTGACATGGATCGTCAACTGCAACCTGCAGCGCCTGGATGGTCCCGTACGCGGCAATCAGAAGGTGATCCAGGAGTTGGAAGGTGCCTTCCGTGGCGCCGGCTGGAATGTGATCAAGGTCATATGGGGTGACGACTGGGACGCATTGCTCGAGGCAGATGTCGACGGTGTGCTGGCTAAACGCATGGGTGAAGTCGTCGATGGTGAGATGCAGAAATACTCTGTCTCCGATGGCGCCTACATCCGCGAGAATTTCTTTGGCGTCGATCCGCGTCTGCTGAAGATGGTCGAACATCTGTCTGACGAGCAGTTGCAGAAGATGCGTCGCGGCGGGCATGACCCGGAGAAAGTCTACGCTGCCTACCACGCCGCCGTGAATCACATGGATGGCCCCTCTGTCATTCTCGCCCACACCGTCAAGGGATATGGCCTGGGCGAGGCGGGCGAAGGCAAGAACATCACGCACCAGCAGAAGAAGCTGAACGAAGACGAACTGCGGCACTTCCGCACACGTTTCGGTATTCCCATGGACGATGTCGATGTCGTGAAGGCGCCCTTCTATCGGCCCGCAGAGGACAGCGAAGAGATCACGTATCTCAAAGCGCGACGTGCGGCGCTGGGGGGTTCGCTACCACAGCGATCTGTTCGCGCCGACCCCCTGCCCATGCCGGATGCCTCCTTGTTTCAGGAGTTTCGTGAAGGCAGTGGTGATCGCGACATCGCAACGACCATGGCCTTCGGTCGTGTTCTGACGAAGTTGATGCGTGACAAAGAAATCGGAAAACTGATCGTGCCGATCATTCCCGATGAAGCACGCACCTTCGGACTCGACTCACTCTTCCGACCCTTCGGGATCTATTCCCATGCGGGTCAGCTCTACGAACCAGTCGACCGTGATACGCTGTCCTACTACAAAGAAGCCACAGACGGCCAGATTCTCGAGGAAGGCATCACCGAAGCGGGTTCCATGTCGTCCTTTGTCGCCGCCGGTACGGCCTATGCAACGCATGGTGTCAATGCGATCCCCTTCTTCGTCTACTACTCGATGTTTGGCTTGCAACGCGTGGGTGATCTCATCTGGCTTGCCGGTGATATTCGCGCCAAGGGTTTCATGGTGGGCGGCACAGCCGGTCGGACGACCCTGGCGGGAGAAGGACTGCAGCACAATGATGGCAACAGCCATCTACAGGCATATCTGGTACCGAATCTGGTCGCCTATGATCCCGCCTTTGCCTACGAAATCGAGATCATCATTCAGGACGGTATCCGACGGATGTATGTCGAGCAGGAGGATATCTTCTACTACCTCACGGTAGAGAATGAGAATTATCCCATGCCAGCCATGCCGGAAGGTGTCGAAGAGGGCGTCCTGAAGGGCATGTATCGATTCAGCACGACGACGAAGAAGCGCTCGAAGTTGCGTGCACAGTTGTTTGGCTCCGGGGCGATCATGCGCTGCGCCATGGAAGCGCAGCAGATTCTCGAAGAGAAGTACAATGTTGCGACCGATGTGTGGAGCATTACGAGTTTCAAGAACCTCCACAACGACGGTCTCGATGTGGATCGCTGGAATCGCCTGCATCCGGAGGCTCCCAAGCGCGTCCCCTATGTCACACAGTGCCTTCAGGATGAGAAGGGCGTCTTCCTTGTCGCCTCTGACTACGTGAAGGCCATGCCTGAATCGATTGCTCGCTGGTTTCCGAAGGTCCCCGTTGCCCTTGGCACAGACGGCTTTGGCCGCAGCGAGGGTCGCAAGGAACTGCGTCGTTTCTTCGAGGTGGATGCCGCCGCCATCGTCACGGGCACGCTGAGTGCCTTGGCCGATGAAGGGCTGATCGAACCGCAGGTTGTCGCCGCCGCGATAGCCGATTTTGGTATCGATCCTGACACCGCAAATCCCGTTACCCGGTAAATCAGGGGAATCCGTGGCTGCCGAGTTCAAGCTGCCCGATCTGGGCGAGAACATTGAGAAGGGCGAGGTCATCAGTGTCCTCGTTGCCGTAGGCGACCAACTCGCCGAAGATCAACCCGTTGTCGAACTGGAAACCGACAAGGCCGTCATCGAAGTGCCCTCCTCTGTGAGCGGCACCATCGTGGCCATCCATGTCTCCCAGGGGGACACGATCAACGTCGGTCAGGCGATTCTCGAGATTGATGGAGGTACGGCTCCCGCAGTCGCAGCGCCAGCCACTGCGGCTGCGCCCGAGGCACAGCCAGCTGCGGTGCTACCCGACGCGACACCGCCGCCACAACCGATCGCGGCGGTCACCACCCGATCACAGGATGTGACCCTTCCCGAACTTGGCGAAGGGGTCGACAGTGGTGACGTCGTCGGGATCATGGTCAGCATTGGTGACCAGGTCGAAGAAGAGCAGGGTCTACTCGAGATAGAGATCGACAAGGGCGTCGTTGAATTGCCAGCCCCCGCAGCAGGTAAGGTGACGGCCCTGCATCTGAAAGAGGGTGATCGGGCCACAGTCGGGCAGTTGATCGCCACACTCGAGGTATCTGTTGGCGGCTCAGCAGCAGTCGCTACACCCGCGGCTGCGACGAGTTCAGCACCTGCTTCGCAGGCAACGTCTTCGCATGCAACGTCAGCACAGACAGCGGTTTCCGCCCCCGCCTCAACCATGGCAGCTGCGGACTTGCCTGCTCGCAAATTGGTCCCCGCCGCCCCCTCCGTGCGCCGTCTTGCGCGAGAGATCGGCGTCGATGTGGGTGCAGTGAAGGGCAATGGGCCCGGTGGGCGCATCTCTGAAGCGGATGTGAAGTCCCACTCCAAGCAGCTGCACGAGACTCGATCTGCTGGCGGCACAGGTGTTGCCGCCATCGCGCTGCCCGATTTCAGCAAATGGGGAGAGATCGACGCCGAGCCTTTCAGCAATGTTCGTCGTATCACGGCACAGCGCATGGTGCAGTCCTGGACGAGCATTCCCCATGTGACCCAGTTCGATCAGGCGGATGTCACCGACCTGGAGGTCTTCCGCAAGAGTCACGGCAAAGCCGTCGAGAAGGCGGGAGGCAAACTCACGCCGACGGCACTGATCCTGAAAGTGGTCGCCGCCGCACTGGTGAAATTCCCACAGTTCTGCGCCAGTATCGACATGGCCGGCGAACAGATCATCTACAAGAAGTACCGGCACATCGGTATTGCCGTCGACACCAAGCGTGGTCTCCTCGTCCCTGTCCTGCGCGATGTGGATCAGAAGACGGTCACCGAGCTGTCCATCGAGCTGGGGGAGATGGCCGAGAAGACACGCACGGGCCGAGTCGGTATCGACGAAATGCAGGGCGGTTGTTTCACGATCAGCAATCTGGGCGGCATCGGTGGCACAGCCTTCACGCCGATCATCAATGCGCCGGAGGTTGCCATCCTGGGTGTTGCTCGCAGCAAGACGGAGGCAGTCCATATCGATGGGCAGTTCCAACCCAGAATGATCATGCCCCTGTCCCTGTCTTACGACCACAGAGTCATCGATGGCGCCGACGGTGCGCGCTTCCTGCGTTATATCTGCGAGTGTCTTGAAAACCCCTTCTACCTCGCCTTCGAAGGGTAAACGATGGTCGACAAAACACAGCTCGTCGTCATCGGTGGTGGTCCCGGCGGTTACGTCGCCGCCTTTCGCGCCGCCGATCTCGGTCTCGATGTCACCCTCGTCGATCTCGATGAGAATCCTGGGGGGGTCTGTCTCTACCGAGGCTGCATTCCCTCGAAGGCGCTACTGCATGTAGCCAAGCTTCTCAACGAGACGAAGGAAGCCGCCGCGTGGGGTGTGGATTTTGGCGAGCCGGAGATTGACCTCGATAAGTTGCGTGCCTTCAAGAACAGTGTCGTCGCCAAGATGACTGGCGGTCTTGGGCAATTGTCCAAGGCGCGAAAAGTCACCTACATCCGCGGTCGAGCCCGTTTCACCGGACCTGCCGCCGTGTCGATCGAACTTCACGAGGGTGGCACCCAGGAACTGGCCTTTGATCATGCCATCGTGGCGACGGGGTCGCGCCCGATTATGCTGCCCGCCTTCGACATCGGTTCGGATCGAATCATGGATTCCACGGGTGCCCTCGAATTGGCCGATATCCCCCAGCGCATGCTCGTCGTCGGTGGCGGCATCATCGGCCTCGAACTCGGTCAGGTCTATGCAGCATTGGGCACCCAGGTCTCCGTCGTCGAGATGACGGATGGCTTGATTCCACCCGGTGATCGCGATCTGGTACGGATTCTGCAGAAGCGACTTCAGAGCCAATTCGAACAGATCCGCCTGGAGACCAAGGTGGTCGGTGTCGCCGAGGAGGGCGACCGCCTCAAAGTGACGATGGTACCCGCCAGTGGTGGCGACGAGATCGTCGAGCACTATGACCGCGTCCTGCTCTCTATCGGCCGTCGCCCAAATTCGGAAGATCTCGGCCTCGAGAACACAAAAGTGCAGATCGATGAACGCGGCTTCTTGCAAGCCGATGTCCAGCGACGCACGGCGGAACCAACGATCTTCGCCATTGGCGATGTCATCGGCTCGGCTTTGGCCCACACGGCCTCGCACGAGGGTATCGTCGCCAGCGAAGTGATCAGTGGCAAGCGCGCCGCCTTCGAGCCAAATGCCATCCCATCGGTTGTATATACAGACCCCGAATTGGCCTGGTGTGGTCTCACCGAAGCCGAAGCCAAAGAGCAAGGTCTCAAGGTGCAGATCGCGAAATTCCCCTGGGGAGCATCAGGACGGGCCACCACACTTGACCGCAATGATGGCGTTACAAAGCTCGTCGTCGATCCGGAGACCGAGCGTATTCTGGGGGTCGGCATCGCTGGCCCCGGTGCCGGTGAGTTGATTGCCGAGGGCGTTCTTGCTGTCGAGATGGCCGCCCTCGTGAGTGATGTGGCCATGTCCATTCACCCCCATCCGACCCTCTCGGAGACGGTAATGGAGGCGGCTGAAGCCTATCACGGTCTCAGCCCGCACATCAACGCACCGAAGCGGAAATAGCGGCAGCAGGCACTTCTTTCCGCTTTTTCTCGCCACCCGGCGGGATGTTGCATCCAGCCGCCATGCTCTTGTTTCTTCACCTATGACACAACTTATTGTTTTTATGAACCTTACGTGAAGCTTCGCATTCTCTCTGCGCTGCGGTACGCCCTTTGCAATAGGGGGGTTGGACTTGAATTGCCACAACCGGATGTGGCTCCACCCTTTCCGTGGCCGCCAGTTAAATGCAGCTGAATCCCGCACATCATCTAGATCACCGTTTACAGGAAATCGATCATCAGATCAACAGTGCCTTGCGTGACATCCGGCGCAATATGCAGGAATTAGAGAAGGCGTCGACGGACAGTCGCCCCCATGCGACGACGGGCAGTCGCCCGAATGCGTCAGCACCGAAGAAGGACTTCTCCGCCGTGCTTCAGCAAACCCTCGAGTCGGAGTCTGACTCAGCCGTATGAACTTCGCTCTGCTCGATCCCGGACGCTCTGTGATGGCCGTCCGGGATCGGCATAGCGAAATCTGTGGCTGCTGTACGACCCTGTCAGTATCTTTGCCCAACCTTCGCACCAACATGAATACCATCCCCGGTATCGTGATCCTGCGTCCTACCTCCCCAGCACTCAACGTCCCTTTGCTGCTCGGCTAACTACTTGCGACGTCAGGCCCGTTTCGCTCTCGCCACGACCGCTGTGTGTGCTGTGGTTCTGCTACCCTTCATTGTGCGGATCGCTCTACATGAGCCGCGCAGCCGCCCGCGCCCGCCGCGGGCCGTAACGGATGTGGTGGAACTGATGCGTCGACAACAGTTTCGTCAGGCCTACACACAGCTGCGTGAAGCGAAGCCTGATTCGCTCAACCCCTGGCGCCTGCCATTGCGACTGGCCATCTGCGAACGGGCGATGGGCCAACACGGCGTGGCCGCTGGCCGCCTCGCCTCGATCCAGTCACTGCCAGCTGCCCTGCAGCAATATCGTGAACTGTGGTTGACCCGCAGTCGTGAGCAACTCGGGGATACAACCGCCGCCATTGTCGGCTACCGAGCCCTGCTCGCAGAAGGCCATCGCGCCGTCGCCGATTCGGCCCGTCACTATCTGGCGCGTCTCTATACGGCGAACAAACAACACGGCGAGGCGCTGGAGTTGTTCCGCCAGCAGCTGCGTACGTCCCCCGCCTACAAGGGTGACCTGCTCTACCGGATCTCTCTGTCGCAAGCGGCACTCGGTGACGAAGCCGGTTCCCGCAAGACACAGTTGAAGTTGATGTCCGATCATCCGTCGCATCGCCTTGCCCTGGACGTGGCGTCGCGCATCAAAGTGCTCACCCCCGGCGAGCAATACGTGCGTGCCGTCGTGCGTTACAACCACGGTGACGACCGACGTACCATCGATGGACTGCGTCGCCTGCTACGCCGCAGCGATGTGTCACCCCAGCTGGCCTCTGATGCGCAGTATCTGCTCGGCCGTTCGTATAGCCGCTCTGGGCAAGGCAGTCGCGCCCGGCGGACCTTTGAACGTCTGCACGAAGAGCGCGCCCGCCCCTCCGCCCTGTATCGCCTCGCTGGACTCCAGGTCAAGGGTGATGCCGATCTGGATGCAGTGGAGACGTATCGCCAGTTCGTACGACTTTACCCCCACCACTCGCTTGCCGATGACGCCTTGTGGCAGGCAGCGAAGGCTGCCGAACGACATGACGAGTTTGCACTCGCCGGTGAGGTGTATAAACAGCTGCACCGCAGCTACCCGGGAAGTGATTTTGGCGAAGATGCCCGCTGGAGTGTTGCCTTCACGCATTACTGTCAGGGTGAGGATGAGCGCGCGCTGACACTGTTTGTGGATGGCGCCCGCAACTCACGGCAGCCTCATATCGTCGATCAGAGTTGGTATTGGGCTGGCAAGACGGCGCGTCGTCTTGGCCAGACTCAGGTCGCGAGGAAACACTTCGCACGTGCTGCCGCCGGCTTCCCACGATCCTACTACTCCTCGAGGGCGGTCAGTCTTGGTTATGGCAGCGATGAACTGCCACAAGCCCCGTCCGTTTTACGCGCCGCAATGTCCGTCCCTGAACGGGCTGAGCATCTTCGCGGCGCCCAGCACATACAGCGAGCCTATGCACTCATCGACTTGGGCCTGGCGCAGGGTGCTGAGCGCGAGTTGCGCCATGCGGAGCGGTTGCATCGGCGCGACACACAGGCACTGCGGCTGATTCACGAGGGCTATGAGGAACTACGCCTGCACGATCGGGCCCTGCGTCTGGCGACACAGTTGGTTTCCTCAAATGATCCCACGCAGATGGTGCGCCTCTATCCAAGCTACTACTGGGATCAAATTGCTGAGGCTGCGCACGAAGCACAGGTCGATCCTTATCTGATCCTATCGGTGATCCGGCAGGAGAGTTTCTTCAACTCGGATGCTGTATCGCGTGTAGGCGCCGTCGGTCTGATGCAGATCATGCCACAGACGGGCCGCAAACTCGCCCGCAGTCTTGGCGTGCGCCCCTTCGAGCGTCAATTGCTCTTCGATCCCGATGTATCGATTCGCCTCGGCACCAGATTTCTTGGCGACCAGGTACGTTCCTTTGAGCGCGGACCGGCGCAGAATCTGGGCACGGCCCTTGGTTTGGCCGCCTACAATGCCGGGCCACGCGTGACGCGCAGCTGGCTTGAGCGCTTCCCCTATGAAGACACGGATGCCTTCGTCGAACGGATTCCCTACAAGGAAACCCGTTTGTATGTGAAGAAGGTGTTGAAGAATTACGCGATCTATCGCACGCTGAACGGTAGTACCCGTACACTGTAGCGACTTGTGGGAAATCCGCAGGGTCTTATCGTTTCCCTACCGCGACTCACCACCTCAACGACACGATCTGATTCGGCGACCTAAATGACACTGGAAACACCGCCACCACCCGAGCCTGAAAACAAGGGTCGCCGCCTCGAGGATATCTTCATCCTCGTGTGTGTGCTGGCCCTCTGGCCTGTCGTTCTGGGACTCGACCATATCCTGTATGAGGTCGCCCTCTATGGTGCCCTTATCGGTCTCGTTGTCATTTTCGTTCGTCGTGTGCGGCGTTTTCACGCTGCACGTCGCGAAGTCGAAGATCAGTTGAACTAGCCGTCAGTTCTCAGTACGAAGAGCGACGCGTTCAATGAGCAGAACGACGCCGAAAGCGATCACCACCAAACCGATCGTCAGCCACGTTCCACCGACGTAACTCTCCGGCAAAATGCAGACATAGTGATCCAGGTCGCCTTCAATAGGCCGACGAAAGGGCCAGACCTTGCGCAGTGAGCCCGCCATCAATCCCGTGAGAAAAGCCATCGTCGCTGTATGATGTGTGGCAAGCAAACGCTTGAGCACACGTGAAAAGCCGAGAATACCGGTGACGAAGCCGATGCCGAAGAAGAGGATCACCGAGAGCTCACGTTCGTGAATTGCCGTGAGTACCTGCGTGTATTTGCCCATCACTACGAGCAAAAAGGACCCCGAGATTCCAGGTAGAATCATGGCGATACTGGCGACGATTCCCGCACCGATGAATTTGTAGAATTCACTCCCCGTCTCGACGGGAACCAGCACCGTGATGGCGTAGCCGACGGCGGCGCCGATGGCGGCCAACACGACACAGGACGTGGACCAGCCATCGATCTGTCGGGCAACGACGACGAGGCTCGCAAGAATCAGTCCCGTCAGCGCCCCCCACACGGGTTCAGGATGATGCGCCAGCAAATAAGTGATGCCCTTGGCCAGAGACAGTACTGCCGTAAAAATCCCTGCCAGCAGGGGCACCAGGAAGGACGCATTGAACTGCTGCAGAACCGCAGCCACCCGGCCTCTGGCGAGATCACCGACGATGCGCGGATGAACACCGGCAATCGTGGCGACCAATTCATCATAGATCCCGGTGATCAAGGCCATCGTGCCGCCTGAGACACCAGGAATGACATCCGCTGTACCCATGCAGATCCCACGCAGAAAGAGCCCCGGTCCTCGGTGGCGGGCGAGACGCCATTGGGTGGCGATGGAGTGTTGCGGTTCCTGCGTCATCGAGGCTTAAGCTCCTGTATCGGGCGTGAGTTGATGGCCTTCTGCGGCCAGGCGTTCCAAGATACGGCGATCTGCCCGTGGCATGGCATATTCATCGAGCTGCTTCACGGTCACCCATTTCCACGCGTCGACACCGATACTCTGCGGTTCGCCGTCACGCCAATACGCCTGCAGAGCATGCAGCGTGATCGACAGGTGGGTGTATTCGTGATCGACACTTGCCAGGCAGGTCCCTACGTCGATATCGATGGCCAGTTCCTCACGAATCTCTCGCTGCAAGCAAGCAGCCAACGTCTCCCCCGCCTCGATCTTGCCACCGGGAAATTCCCACAATCCGGCAAGCATGCCTCCGGGTGGACGTCGAGCCAGCAACAGTCGTTGCCCCTTCCAGATGATGCCAGCCGTCACTTCCACATGGGGCCGAGTACGCCGCGGTGGTTTGAGGGGCAAACTCGTGGGGTCTTCCAACTCGGCCTGCGCCCGACACCACCTTCGAACCGGGCAATCCGGGCAATCTGGTTTGGTCGGTGTGCAGACTCTGGCGCCCAGTTCCATCAGCGCCTGATTCACGTCACCTGCTCCGGTGCTTGGCATCAGCAGGTCGCCCGCCGCAATCAGCTCCTGTCGCGTCGCGGCACGACGAGGATCCCCTTCGACCCTGAGCATCCGGCACAACACGCGTTGCACGTTGCCATCCAGTACTGGATGCGGTCGGTCATAGGCGATCGACGCCACAGCCGCCGCTGTGTACGGCCCGATACCTGGCAGGTCTAACAGCTCAGCGTATGTATCAGGTACCACACCACCGCGTGCGACCACGTCCTTGGCCGCCTGATGGAGATTTCGCGCACGAGAGTAGTAGCCGAGTCCCTCCCACAACTTGAGTACTTCGTCCTGGGTCGCTGTCGCCAGATCTTCGACGGTCGGGAAACGCGCAACGAAGCGCTCGTAGTAGTCAACGGTGGTGTCGACACGGGTCTGCTGCAGCATGATTTCGGAGACCCAGATCCGATAGGGATCTGCTGTGCGCCGCCAGGGAAGATCGCGTCGGGATACCCTGTACCACTGCAGGAGACGCTGTTGCAGTCGGCGGGCTCGGCGCCGATCGACGCGCCAGTCGGAGCCGGTAGTCTTCCCCTTCACCCGTTGTAACGTTGCAGCTGACGAATCCGTGAGGGCCAGTCAGCGGTGGGCAGAGAATTGCCCAACACTGGATCCACCGCCGACACGAGCAGCGCATTGAGGGTAGCCTCCTCCAGTGCCTCGGCGGCCGCTGCAAATAGCTGTGGCAGGTCTGCCTCGGAGACCCCTCCTGCGTCGATTGTCCCCGTCGTGGTGTCTACTTCGTCGATGGGTGCATTCGTCGACAGCGCCCAGATCGATGCAGCATGCGTCTGTGCATCGAGCAGTCCTACGCGCGCCAACCCAAAGGCACTGCGGCCAGCAACGCGTTGAAGTTGCTGTGGCAGTAGAGGTGCATCCGTAATGACGATGGCCACCGCGCTACGCAGGCGTGACGTATCGATCGCTGGTAGCGACAAGCCCAGGCGATGTCCATCGACGCTCAGATGACTTGCTTCACCGCCATTGACCGCGATGAGTGCGCCGAGCGTCTGTGAGCCGACGCGACGCGATGCCGTGCCCACACCAGCGGCACAGCCGAAACCGAGAAGCGATTGGCCGATCCCGACCTGTCCCTCCAGCACCCTTGTGCGTGTCGCTGCATGGAGTGCTGCGGCGACGAGATCATCATCGATCGCAGCGCGCACGGCGGCGGCGGGTTGCCCGATGCCGGCGACGGGAAGTACAGCAGGGGGCCAACCGCGGTCTTCAGACAGACCACCGTCGATGGCCAACCCCAGTTGAATCATGGCGTCGTACACACGACCGACCGCGGCTGCAGGTGCCAGCACGAGAGGCGTTGAAAGAGCGCCGAAGTCTTCGGCCAGCCCAAGCCCCGTTGCATCGTCCCCACCGTCGAGAGCCCACCGACCGACATACGTGCGGTGTGGATCACGCACGTCGAAGGGATTCACTGCCGTAAGACCCGTGGCGAGGTCAGTGGCCTGCGCGTGCCCGACACTGACACCACTTACGTCCGTGATGGCATTCTCCGGTCCCGGTGGGAACGCGCCGACAGCAAGATCAAGCTCTCGCAATCTCATGGCAGTCGTCCGTGATCACGCATGATCTGCACCAGGCGATCCAGGGGCAGAGCGAAGATCGTGTTATCATCTCGCCCGGTCATCGTCGTCGCCATGGTCAGCGAGTTCAGAATCGCTTCCTCAGTGGATTCAACAACGCCCTGATAGAGTCCGGAGAGATGACCAAAATGCAAAGCGCGCGTCGCCCGTCCCTCGTCGACAATGGGTGCCGTCGAAAAGGCGAGCAGCAGATCGCCGCTGCCATGGGTGGCGATCGCCCCCGTGCGGGCTGCACCAAGCGCTGCGCGTTTGCACAACCGCTGCAGTTGATTTGGCAACAGGGGCGCATCTGTGGCAATCACGACGAGAAGCGAGTTGCCAGGTGGTGGAATCGTTGCAGAATCCGGTGCCGGTTCGGGACCGTATCGGGGTGTCAGGTCGGCGATCTGCTCGCCGACGGGGACTCCATCGACTCGCAAGTGCGAGCGTCCTCCGAAATTTGCCTGCACGAGGACACCCACGTGATAGGCAGTAGACTCGACGTCGACGCGACGAGAAGCGGTGCCGATCCCGGCCTTGAAGCGAAAAGCACGCATCCCTGTGCCGCCGCCGACGCAGCCTTCGGGAACGACACCCGACGTGGCCGAGGTGATCGCTTGTGCCACCTCTGCCGTCCCAATGTGGCGCCCTCCCGTATCGTGCAGGGTGTTCGCCCAGGTCTCACCTACAACGGGGGTCGAGATTGGCAGCGTGTCGAGACACGTCGGATCCTGATCGAGCATCCACGCGAGGGCACCATCGTAGACTGAACCCACCGATCCGGTATCCGTCAATAAGATCGGTGCCGCCAGTTTTCCTGATCGCCGCACGGGCCCCGTGCCAGTGAGTTCGCCATTGCCGTTGAGGATCCAGTCCGCTGCCCAGACAGGTTGTCGCCAGTTCTCAGCAGAGCGCGGCAGAATCGCCGTGACCCCACTGCGCACGGGCCCCTGACCTACGACAAGGGGGCCCTCGCCGTGAATACGAGTAGCGTGGCCGACGTGGACACCGGCCACATCGGTCATGGCATTGAATGAACCGGTTGGCAGCTCACCGATGGAGATTCCCAACGCTCGCAGCCGCTGCCGCGGCAACTGTTCAGTGCCAGACGCTGCCTGCGGTGACACGGCACTCAGACAGGAGCTCGAAACACTAGACAGAGCAAGGGTTCCCAGTCCCAACCCGAGAAATCTTCGTCTACTCAGAGTATCGACAGACTCGGTGATCTTCTGCTGAGAGAGATCCGAGGCAGGTCGCTCACAATCCGCGCGCCTCGGTGACGAACTCATGCTTCCTGCTGCTCAACAAGGGCCTTGCATTGTCGCAGGCTGATATCAGCTCGATCCTCGATACCACGCCAGGCGTAGGGATCCACGCCGCTGACCATAACGATGTCGCGATAGTCAGCACTTGCCGCCGGTTCGCCTTCCGGGGTCTGCCAGGGCAAGCGGGACCAGGCATTCATGTAGTGATTGACGAGAACACGTCGGTAGATATCACTGCGATTCTTGCGGGATCGGTGCAGCAGGTAGCCATTGAAGAACACGACATCTCCCGTCTTCACCTCCACGGGAATCTCGACACTGTCATCAAACCCAAAGGACTCAGCCGCCATGTCGAATTCGTCCGGATTCTCATGTGGACGCTGATCGTAAAGGATCCCTTTGTGCGATCCTGGCATCACGTAGAGGCAACCATTCTCGATGGTCGCATCGTCGAGAGCGATCCAGGCACCAGTGAGAGATTGGTCGCGGGTGGGGATGTAGATCTCATCCTGATGCCATGCCTGGCCTTGAAACCCTGGGGGCTTGATAAAGAGCATCGACTGCATGCACTTCACATCAGGGCCGATGATTTTCGATAAGACGTGTGCGATTCCCTCGTGGCACACACCCGTCTGCTTCATGAGGGGACTGATCTTGTGAGGAAAATGGATGCAGTGGAAATTGCGCAGGGCCTCGTCGTCAGTTGTCGAGGCGGGCATCGTCTCAAGCTTGTCATGCGGATACCCCCCTCGGCAGATATGCAGTGCATCTGCCCGCAAAGCCTGCACCTGGTCCGGTGACACCAAACCGGGGACGAGCAGAAATCCATTGTCTTCGTGGGACCTTACATCCGTCTCAGAAATCGTCTTGCTCATCATCCATTTTTCTTGAAAGTGAGTCAGTTGCACGCATCGGCGATGGCGCTGCCTAATTCATGGGTCGTCATCTTGCCACCCAGGTCGGGAGTCGTGGCACCCTTTTCGGCCATAACAATACGCACAGCCGCCTCGATCCGCTCCCCCGCAGCGAGAGCATCCGCATCGGTGTGCCTGTGCCCCAGCCAACGCCACATCATAGCCGCTGACAGAATCGTGCCCACAGGATTGGCGATTCCCTTGCCGGCGATATCAGGCGCTGTTCCATGCACTGGCTGGAAGACGGCAGCATCGGTGCCGATGTCGGCGGACGGCGCCATACCCAGACCACCGACGAGTCCTGCCGCCAGGTCAGAGAGGATATCCCCGAACATATTCTCCGCTACAAGTACGTCATAGGCCTCTGGCTGGCGCACCAGATACATCGCCATGGCATCGACGTAAGCGTGACTGACGTCGATCTGGCTGTAACCTGTAGCGACCTCATCAAAGACCTGGCGGAAGAACGCCATGGAGCGAAAGATATTCGCCTTGTCGACGCAAGTAACGTGGCCTGGACTCTGGTCGGCACGCTCAGCGCATCTCTGCTGGGCCAATTCGAAGGCATACTTGGCGATCCGCTGGGTACCGGTCCGGGTGATGACCATGCTGTCCACAGCGGTTTCATTGCGCAGCTGTATGCCACCATTCATCGACGCAAAGAGTCCCTCGACATTCTCGCGCAGTAGAACGAAATCGATCTCGCCCACTCCATAACCCTTCAGTGGGCTGTGATCCGCATGATAGAGATAGATGGGGCGCACGCCAGCATAGAGATCGAGGAGGAATCGCAGGTCGACCTGAGGACGCATCTCAGTGCCATCCGGCCAGCGCACGTCCGGTAACCCCATCGCTCCCAGCAATACGGCATCTGCTTGCCGGCAGGCGGCGACGGAGTCATCAGGCAGAGGCGTGCCCAGCTGCTTGAAGCAGTTGGCTCCGGATGGGTACTCTGAGAATGTGAGCTCCGGTCCGCCCGACGCATCGAGTACCCGCAACGCTTCATCGACGACATCCGGGCCAATACCATCTCCCTTGAGAACGGCAATCTGATACGACATAGTGTGTTGGTTGCTCACAGGAAATGGACGGAAGGGCTGAGTCGAAAGCGGCTTTGAGTCGCAGTAGACGGTAGGCTTGTCGCTATGAATCGTCAACGAAAAACGGCCTTGTGGTGCATCGATCTGCGTAGGACATTGTCTGTAGTTCGCACGATGCGGAATCGTCGCATCTGGACGAGATTCCCCAATCTAAGAAAGCGTCGCAAAGTCACAGACTATGACCTCTTCTTCTGAACTTCCTTCGTTCGGTACGCCGGCCTTGCGTCTGTTGTTGATAGATGACGAGCCGGAGATTCTTCGCAGTGTGGGGGCCCTGCTGCGCAAGATGGGTCATGATGTGAAGACCGCCGGCAATGGTCAAGAGGGGTTGGAAGCCTACGACCGCGACGGTGCCGATATCATCCTCTCCGACGTTCGCATGCCTGGCCTCGATGGACTTGGCGTCCTGCGCGCCCTACGCGAACGCGGTGAGGATGTCGAGTTCATCTTTATCACTGGCATAGGTGATCTACAGACCGCCGTCGCCGCATTGCGAGAAGGCGCCTTCGATTTTTTCACCAAACCTGTTCGCCTGGCCGAACTGGCTGCATCTCTGGAGCGGACACGTCGTTACCAGGAAATGAAGCGTGCCAAAAAACGCGCCGATGCCCGCCTGCAACTCGAGGGCAGTGGTGCCCCCGATCTGATCGGCGACAGTGGCCCTATGCTGGAGGTCCTGGCTCTGGTTGAGCGTGTCGCCGCCACAGATCACACGACCGTATTGATTTGTGGCGAGAGTGGTACAGGCAAAGAGTTGGTCGCCCGTGCAGTTCACGAGCAGAGCCCCAGAGTCGAATCGCCCTTCATCAGTCTCAATTGCACCGCCGTACCGGACTCGTTGTTTGAAAGCGAGTTATTCGGTCACGAAAAGGGCGCTTTCACCGATGCGAGCGAACGCAAGATCGGCATGTTCGAACTGAGTGGTGGCGGCACCTTATTCCTCGATGAAATCGCTGACATGAGTCTGCCTTCGCAGGCAAAGATTTTGCGAGTCCTTGAGGAGAGGCGCCTGCGCCGGGTGGGCGGCGTGCACGAAATTGCTGTGGATGTTCGACTCGTAGCAGCGACCAATCGGGATCTGCAGCAAATGCAGGACGAGGGGCTCTTCCGCCAGGATCTGTTTTACCGTCTCAATGTCTTCACGATCACTCTGCCCCCCCTGCGCGAACGTGGCGATGACATCCTGCGCCTCGCCGATTATTTCCTCGACAACTTCGCTCGTGACTTTCGCAAGAACGTGACCCGCATCAGTGACGAGACGCGGGCCATGCTGCGCGGTTACGCTTTTCCTGGCAATGTGCGCGAACTGCGCAATCTGCTGGAACGTGCCGTCATCCTCTGTGATAGTGACACCCTGACCCCTGCCCAGTTTGGCGACATCCTGCATGCGCCCGCTGCGGCGGATGCCCTCGTCAGCGCAGATGATCTGGCGTCCATCGAGACGGCCACGATTCGTCAGGCCCTCGACCGCTGTGGTGGCCGACAGGCGGACGCGGCACGTCTTCTCGGCATCGGCGTCGATGCTCTGCGCTATCGCCTGAAGAAGTTCGGACTGCGTTGATCTGCTGCTAGATCCGCTGCACTGGCTTTTTGCACTGTGCCTCGCCACCGATCGGTCTGTCTACCAGCCATTTGGCGGCGAGATCGGCGAAATGGCCGCTCGCCGACACAGGACTTGCCCGGTCCGATTCAGCGCAAGTCTCTGCCCCACTATCAGTTAAGACCATCCTTTCGATTCTGGCACGGCCCTTGCGATAGAGGCCCCGTCCCTGGTCTCGTGGCGGCGACTCGTGCGCTGCTCTGCGAGCACGATGTGGACACCTAGACATATCCACATAGTCGTCCGCCAAATCCCCGGGAGGACGCCGTACAACGCCGTACAACAAGGAGTCACTCCCGTGAGGATCCTGATCATAGATGATGAGCCAAATGTGGCGGATTTATTTTCGCGCCTGGCCGCAATTCACGGCTTCACCGACATCGATATCGTCTCGACGTCGGAAGAAGCGGTCACCCATGTGCTGCGAGCACGATATGACCTGATCACGCTGGACATCCGCATGCCTGGCGCCAGTGGGCTGGAGATCATTGCCATCCTGCGCAACATGAATCCCCATGCCGTGATCGCTGTGATCTCTGGACATCTTCCGGAGCAGATTCCGGACGAGGTGCTGTCCTGCGTCGACACGATGCTCGCCAAACCTGTGCCACTGGAAATCTTCACGCAGTTACTCGAAGGTGCGCTGCAGGTCTCTGAAATGATGGTACGTCTACGGGATCTGGGCAGTCACCCCATTGCCATTGTCAACTGACCGATGAACGAACTGTCCCCCGATACCCAGCGAGCCCACGACAGCGTTCTGCGCGGCGGCCGTCTCACGGAGATGATCGTCGATAGCGACGACCCGATCGGCTTCTTTGACGGTGGCGATCGCGACGTGCTCGTGCAGCGTGCGCTCTCTGATATTCTGCGTATCAGGGGACAGGGCTCGCTGGTCGTCCAGGGTGACGTGATCGGCGAGGCGGATCGTCCCCTTAGCATCGAGATGCAAGGGGATGTCATCGTCACAGGCATGGTGCGATACGCGCAGATCCGTGCCTCCCGCTGCTTTGTTGCAGGTGATGTCCACCGCGTGAAAATCACGACGGCCCGCAGCACGACCATCGGTGGCATGGTCCATGGCAGCCAGTTCGTCAGCGGCAACTACGAGGAGACGCGGCGCACGATCGAATCTCTGCGTATGTCCCGGCGGCACGGCGCAGTCGAACTGGAATCTTTGAGTCGACGTGTGACGACGGAAGAGAAGCGTCTCGAAAGATCTTACGCCGCTCTGCGGATCCCTCTGGACTTCAATGTGGGACGCGTCGTGCAGCACACCGAAGGTGGCGTCCACATTTGTCTCGACGCGTTCTATGCGTCCGTCGATGGACGACCTGCACAGGAGGTCGATCGTGCCCTCAATGAGTTCTTCACACGTGGAATCATCGGCGTCATCACCAGACAGAATCGGAAGTTTCTGGTGAACTATCCAGCGCGGGAAAAAGTCTTCCTGCAGCTGATCACCAGTCTGCGTGCCATCTTTCAAGATGTGTTGCGGCGAGACAATCTGAGTCGCAGCCTCGACGACATGAGCAGCCGATTGCAACAGCAGATGGACGCCCTCGAAGAGCGCCGGGCATTTGTTGAGATGGGCGGCGTTGCCGGAAACACAGAGATGGAGTTCATTCTCGCTCAGGTTGTCCCCCTGCTCCGGGACGATGGCTTCGACTTCGCCCACCGCAGCGCTCATCTCGACATATGGCCCCTCCATGGCCTCGGTGCCGAGATGGTGTCTCGTGATGCCGATGGCGGCCAGAGTGCCGCCACCCTCACGAGCGCCGAACTCGGCGCCCTGCGTTTCCACGTCGATGGCAGCCGCATCGTGTGGGAATCAAGCGAGGCCGCGGCCTTCGCTTAAAGAGCGTCACGAGGCCAGGCCGGGGCAGATTGTCTTCAAACGCCCTCATTGCCAGGTGCCCTCGTGCGCATCATCACCGGCCACTTACGTGGTCGCTCACTGCCGATCTCCCACAAACGACACGGCGACATCCGTGTGACGTCGAGTCGTCTGAAGGAAGCAGTCTTCGCCCGGCTGGGTCCCCTCGACGGCACGCACTGGCTCGATCTGTGTGCTGGCAGTGGACAGATCGGCTTGGAAGCCTTCAGTCGTGGCGCCCAGGTCGTATGCGCCGAACCGGATCAACGCCGTGCGGCAAGCCTGAAGTCGCTGCTGGGAGAGTGGCGGATCCGCGATGGCTTCGATTTGCGCGCCAGGAAGGCAGAGCTTGTGATCAAGGAACTGACCCAGCAGAAACAGTCCTTCGATTACATCTACATCGATCCTCCGTATCATGCGCGCCGCAGTAAGATGCCATTGTGTGCGGCGCTACTCGAAGACGTCGCCAACAGCGACATTCTGACCGCAGAGGGGCTTGTACTCGTGCAGCATGACCGACATCAAGAACTACCCACTTCCTGTCCACCACTGAGTCGCCTTCACGAGCGTGTCTACGGCGATTCAGTGCTCAGCGTGTTCGCCCGCGGCGGCGAACATTCCCACCACGACCTGATGGTTGACCCACCTGAAGCGACAGTCTAAGGTAGCCGCCGCTGACATCTACTTGTCTACAACACCTACGATATAGGAATTCACGTGAAGATCACTGCTCTGCGCGCAACACCCGTCCGCATTCCGCGCCCAACCGCTTTCGTCAGCAGTCTTGGCACTCACGCCGCCACAGAGAATGCGGTGATCGAGATCGAGACCGATGCGGGTCTGACGGGCATCGGCGAATCCTCAAGCATCTGGGACCGCATGGGGCCCGGTTGCGCCGACGACATCAACGGACTGCTTGCAGGTCTGCTCATTGGCCGCGATGCCACCCGCATCCGCGAGCTCACAGACCTGATGGACGCTCATCTCGACAGAGCACAACCAGCCAAGGCAGGGATCGAAATGGCCCTGTGGGATCTTCTGGGTAAGAGCGTAGGGGCCCCCGTCTTTCAGTTGCTAGGTGGCGCCGTGCGTGACAAGGTCGAACTGTCTCGATCACTCTCGATGGGGACGGTAGAGCAAGTCGTTGAGCAAGCGGAACGACTTGTCGGCGAGGGGTATCTAACACTGAAGATGAAAGTCGGGCGCGATCCGACCAGCGACCACGAAAATCTGGAAGCACTGCGCAGTCGCTTCCCCGACCTGAAGCTGCGCGTCGACGCCAACATGGGCTGGCGCAATCCGAAGGAAGCGGTTCGCCACATTCACGATCTGGAAGCCTTCAATATCGAACTCGTCGAGCAGCCCCTGCACGGCAGCGATCTGGAGGGGATGCGATTTGTCCGCGAGCATGTGGGGGTCCCCATCATGGCCGACGAAAGCGTGTGGACACCCTCTGACGCGATGGCCTGCGTTCGCGCCGGGGCCGCCGATGTCTTCAATGTCTATGTCGCTGAGGCGGGTGGCATTGGTCCGGCGTCACGAATCTTTGGCATCGCCGATGCGGCACGTTTGACCTGCATCATCGGCAGCATGCCCGAATTCGGCATTGGCACCTCAGCACAGGCACATCTGGCCTTCGCCATGCCGAATATCGGCTACGGCAGTGACGTCAATGGCTTCGTCTACCATCAAGACGATATCGTCGACCACGATCTGCGCATCGAAGATGGCCACCTGCTGCCACCGACCAGCCCCGGTCTTGGGGTCCGCCTCGACGCTGACCGTCTCGCGCGTTATCGGATGGACTGATGCCCATGCGCTTCCGTCCGTGTATCGACCTGCACGATGGGCAGGTAAAACAGATCGTCGGCGGTTCCCTGCGTGATGGTGAGACACCAGAGACCAACTTCGCGTCCAGCCACGGGCCAGCGTATTTCGCTGAACTCTACCGTCGCGACGCGTTATCAGGTGGCCACGTAATCAAACTTGGCCAGGGCAATGATGACGCTGCCCGCGAGGCATTGGCCGCCTATCCCGAGGGCTTGCACATTGGCGGTGGCATCGATGCCGACAATGCCGGCCAGTGGCTCAGCCATGGGGCCCAGGCGGTGATCGCCACGTCCTATGTCTTTCGCGATGGCTCATTGCATGAGGGGAATCTCGAGCGTCTCGTTGCAGCGACAGGGAGCGATCGTCTCGTGCTCGATTTGTCCTGCGCACCAACAGATGATGGTGACTATGTTGTGGCCACCGATCGCTGGCAGCGACGCACCGATTTTGTCATCAATGACGCCGGACTTAAGCGCTTGGCTGGCTACTGCCGTGAATTCCTCATCCACGCGACACAGGTCGAGGGCAAGCAGCAGGGAGTCGATGCCACATTGATCGCCCACCTCGCTGATATCACACCGCTGCCGACGACGTATGCAGGCGGCGTGCGGGACATGGAAGATGTGGAGATCATTGCGCTCAAGGGTCAGGGTCGACTCGACTACACTGTCGGTTCTGCCCTGGACATTTTCGGTGGCGACGGCGTGCGCTACGATGAACTCGTCAGCTTGTCCAGGTCAGATACAGATTGACGGCAGTGAAGTTGATGATCACCCAGATCGTCAGCATCAGCCCAAGTTCAACACCCAGCGACATACGCCGTGCTTGGACCTCGCGCATCGCCAGATGCAGCACCGAGTAGGCCATCGGAATCAGCAACAGATTGTTGGCATTGGCACCAAGCAGGACGAAGAGAAATGGCGTATTCGGCTGCATCAAAATGACAACGAGCCAGAACACCGGAAAGGCAATCTGCAGGATGCGCCCGAGGCGGCGACGGCCGTCGTCTCCCTGAGCGCCGGGCAACTTCAGGCGCTGGAGGAAGTCAGCCCCGATCCTTCCTGAACTGGCAGCGAAGACGAGGAGCGTCGAAAAGAGGGTGCAGAAGGCACCAACCATGAACAGGCCCTTCCATGCCGGCCCCAGGGTCTCGGTAAAAATCAACGAAACCTGATCGACAATCGCCGGGCCCTGTGGAATGACATTGAGGCGCGACAGCACGGACGCGCCGAGCAGGTAGTAGGCACAGGTGATGACCAGAGCAATTGCCGTACACACACCTGCATCCATCATCAACACCCGCATCCAGCCACGATAGCGGCGGCGCCAGCCGTCGCTGCCATCGTCGCGACCGACAAAACGCGGGTATCCCTTCTCACGCACCCAATAGGGATACATGAATAGCTCCACGCCCGTCGCACCGACGGAGCCCATGACGGCGAGGGCGACGAAAGCTCCATCTGCTGGCAACGCAAAGCCGAAACCAGAGACCAGATCCGTCGCACGGATCGCATAGTCAGTTCCCTGCAGGACCAACAAGGATCCGATGACGATGACGCTGAAGGCGGCCACGAGAATGGTCACCATCTTTTCGAGATCTTCGTACAGACCACGCCAGAGCAGAAGGGACATCAGCACCAGGACAACGACGGCCCACATTCTATAGCCGAGGAAGGGGGCGACGGAATGCACCAGGCCTGCGACGGAGCCGAGAATGCCAATCAGAGCAAGGAAGACGCTGAAGTAGCCGATCACGCAGATCCACGCCAGCCATGAGGTGCCGCCCCAGCGCGGACCCGGCATGCGATCGAGGGCGTCGATCGTCGTATCGTCGTGGAGGATGCACTGACGTCCCAACTCCAGCTGGATAAAGAACTTCACCAGACTGGCGATGATCACCCCCCACAGGAAGACGAAACCCACTTCGGCACCCATACGGGTGGTAACGAGCAGTTCACCGGAACCGACGACTGAGCCCGAGACGACGACGCCGGGGCCGATATTGCGCAGCAAACCCAGCGCCCCCCTGGGTGCGGGCCGATGGTTGGCTTCATCTATGGCACTCATGTCACGCTCTATCTGTAACTGCGGAAGACATCCGCGTAGTTTGCCATCACACCGTCTGCGTCGTGATCGCTACCCGGCTTGTGGATGACCTCGACGGAGAAATAACCCGCGAAGCCAGCCTCTTCGAGCATCTTCATCGGTGTCGCGTGGTCGATGATGCCCTCGCCCAATGCACCTACCTGCATGCGACCATCGACCAGATGTCCATCATGGGCATGCACGTGCGCCGTCAGACTCCCGAGATTGGCGAAACTCTCTGCGGGCCTCTCAGCAAGACGCTGGCAGTGCATGAAATCCCAGAGCACACGTACACGCTCGTGATCGACGGCTTCAACCACAGCGCGGACGGAGGCTGAGGCGCACCAGTCATCGTGGGTCTCCATGGTGACCGTCACGCCCGCTGCGGCTGCGTCATCGATGATCTGCCGATAGCCATCTGCAACATACTCGACGACGGGCAGCAATTCGCCGGAGGCGCGCGGCCCACCGAACGTGCGGATGAGATAACAGTCGAGATCGGCTGCCAATTCGATATACCGCTTCAGATCGTCAATGTGTCTGGCTCGATCCGCTGCCTCTGGTGCCGCCATACGTACTCCCGTGGCGATACAACAGATATCCAAGCCTTCGTCGGCAAAAGCCTTTCGTGTTGTTGCTCGATCTTGCGTCGAGAGATCAGACTCAATTCCACTCACGTGCCCCCACTCGACTCGGGGCTCGAAGCCCTTGTAGCCGTGCCGCTTCATCCCCGCCACTACTTGAGCCAGTGTCCAGTCGGGGCACACACTCGACATCGTCGCCAGATCAGTCATTCTCTCTCCATCCTATTCTTTCAACCTAAGGTTTGAGTCCGCAATCTAAGGGAGGTCGGATGTCGCACCAACCCAGTTTGGGTGTTGTTGCATTGTTGATGGTCTTGGTCGCGGGGCCTGCGCTGGCTGACAGGTGACGGCCTATGGTCCGTTCCTGACACTGTCCGCACACAACCACCAGACGCGCCGCTGCCCTATCGCTCGACGACGGAAACTGTAGTGTAGCCCAAAACACTGGACAGGTAGCTAAGCAAGACATTACATCAACTCGCAGCCTGACTCAGAGGGGAATGATGGCAAAGAAACGCAAGACTCACCCGGAATAGTTCAAGGCCAAAGTGGCGCTGGAGGCGCTGCGTGAGCAACACACGGCCAACGAGCTCGCCCGCAAGTTCTCGGTCCACCCCAGCCAGATCCACGACTGGAAGCAGCTGCTGGAGCGCGTGCCCGAGGTCTATCAGCAGAATGGATCACGGGTCCAGAACGCAGGAAATCGGCGGTCGTGCCGGAGCTCTACCAACAGATCGGTCGGTTGCAGGTCGAGTTGGATTGGTTGAAAAAAACACGAACCTCTCCGTGGCTCAGCGTCGCGCCATGATCGAGCCGCAGGATGCGCAGCTGAGTGTGCGCTCGAGTTTCTACTACCAGGCAGAGGCGCCGGTCCGCTGACCCTGGAGGTGATGCAGGCGATCTACCTTGCCCCGCTACCTTGGTGCGACACCGCCATACCCCGTGGCCTCTATAGACCCTGCCGCCTCTGAGGCGACCTCCAGCATCTGCGGCTCGACCGTGAAGAGCTGCGCGTTGCCCTTCTTGCCGACGACGGTCAATGCGCCCATGTGCCGCAGGCTGTAGGTCATCTTCCCTGCCAGCGCCATCCGCAGCCCCGTCGCTTTGGCCAGCTCCCGATTCGTGAAGGGGCGGGGCAGAAAATCCTCGTCAGGAAGAAATTCGAGAAAATCCGTCGCCTTGGTGAAACGTCGGCGATCGACAACTTCCACGAGCCGCCGATCGTAGGCCCGCCATTCGGGGTGTCGCCAGGATCCCTTGCCATCGTAGCAGCGCACATCCTCTTCCTGAATTAGCAAAACTTCTACGGCGAATGTATCACGCTCCATGAGATGTGGGATACTCACCATCTCCTTGAACACGTCCTCCACGCGACCGCGTTTTGGTGACTTGCGACGGCCGAAGGGTTCACCTTCGGCGTCGACTTTCACGATCCACTTCTCTGTCGCGATCGGATGCACCAGACGAACTCGCCGAGTTTGCGTCAGCTCGCCGAGCTTTCGCTTCAACGGTGCGAAACTGCGCGTCTGGATCTCGACAAGCAGATCGTCGTGGCGGACGATGTCGACGACATAGCCGTCCACCTTTTTCTCCAGATGATCTTTGGGCCCGGCATACCAGGCTTTCACCGACGCATGCAGAGATTTCTCCTGCAGCACACCGATGTGTGACTGGGTCACAGTGTTGACTCTCCGTCATCCCGGATGATCCCTCCGGGCAGGGTGAGGAGCCGATGCCTTATGGCATCGCGGCGGGGAGCCGACAAGACAACGGCAGGCGGGGAAGCCTGCCTAATAATTCATGGAAGACACAACCTATTCGGGATGCTGCTTAAGAAGGACAAACCGGCGGAATATCCCATAATTCCGCTCCAACTCAACACGATTCTTCGTGCCTTGATGAATCAGCGTCAGTGAATCAGCGACGGCGTGAAGCGTGAGGGCGAACATACTGTGCTGCAGTGACCTTCACAAACCTCGGAGAGGTGACATGGGTGACGGCCCCGTGGGCAAGGCTGACGTGAGTGATCCGAGAATCACCCACAACAACCAGAGGCCGATAGAAAGCAGAATCCCCCAGCGTGGATCACGCTCGGTCATGACGGCAAGCCCCACACCGAGTACGATCGCCTGCCAGAAATCAAACAGGTCCAGGCCCACCAGGATCTGACCGGTGATGTCATTGCGTTCGTCCGGGGCCAGCAGGGACGCCGGGCCAAAGGCGACATTGGTTGCCCCCAGCCGCTGGCAGAGAGACAACAGCAACCACCGTGGAATCATCATCATCGAGGCGTAGCCCTTCACGGCCAGCATCTGGCGCAGCGTCACCTCGCGGCGCAAAAACCAGCGACAGCAAGCCACCAGCGCCAGGGCACCGGCTGCAAGACTGGCAAGGGAATTGACCAGTGGCAGCGAAAACCATACGTGCGAACGCCACATGGCCATCGCATCACGCGCCATCTGCCGTTCTGCTTCCGACAGCGTCTCCCAATTCGTCAGATCGGTCGGATCTGCAAGGATCGAGGAATTGTGCAGCGCCCAGAAAGCCGCCGCCAACAGCGTCGGCACAAGCCAGTCATACCACTCACCACCATTGGCCCGCATCGCTCTGTACACCCGCTCCGGCGCGCGATAGATATCAACCAGGCGGGATGCCAGGGTGCTGGCAGGTATGGATTCGTCGGATGACAAGGCAAACCTCTGCGTACTTGGGGAAAGGGTGTTACAGATTGTAGTGGGTGCTCAAGCGGTGAGCAACGGCGCCGTATTAGCGACTCGCCTTCATCAGACGTTCCAGTGGTTCCCCCGTAATCTGCGTCGCCAGTTGGCCCGCCACCTCGCAGATCTTCGCTGCGTCCTCGCCTTCGTCTTTCGTCACATCTGCCACACGAAGGAGTCCAGGCGTGATCACAGGCAGGGGGACCCCAGGCAGCACCTGTCCGATCGCATGTCATCCCATCCACCGAATGTGTTCCAGAAGTTCTTCGTAGTTATCGACATCATTCAACCGCACCAACACCATCGCCAGATGTACAGGCGACACAGGACCACTCGTCCCTGTGTGGTAGGGTTCCGGCAGCACCTCCACGATCGACGCTACACGCGGCACCATCTCTGCCATGACCGCATCTTCCAGAGCACCGTCGATCTGTTCTTCCGAAATGTCGCTGCCCTCTCCAAGGGCTGCCGTCACCGATCGACCAGTAGTCGTAGCCATTGTTGAAGGCGATCTCGAGGACTTTTTCGGGTAGATAGATCGTGCGACGTGTCAGTCCCGCATGTACGGCGCCAGTTGCGAACATTCTGGAACGCAAGCATTCCCTGACCAGTCACGAGGGTGACGGAGCTATCGCGGGCCAGCAAAGCATCGAGGAAATACTCAGGCAGCTGGCGAACGGCACTGTAGAAGAATTTGACCGTGTCATGGCCGGCGTGAAACCGACGCAACGTCTGATCCGGCAGCATCACCCCATCACGCAGCCGATTCTGGCGCGCAAAGAATGATGGTCTTCGATGCCGCTGCGATGGAGTGATTGATCTCGTCGTGAGTAAGTGGGCCTTCTTGCACAGCCTTTAGATACCCTTGGTCAATCCGGATCAGGCCACGGCTGCAGAAGTTCGCACTGTGCCTTGGTCAGTCGCTGCCGTGTCGCCTCGGTCACGTGCTGCCGCTCATCCATGGTGGAGATATTCTGCGACATCATCCAATAAGGCCCGTAGCCCACGTGAATCGTCTTGCGCACCGTATCGGAGTGATTCGTGCGTCCGCCGTGTCGCAGCGCTTCCGTAAAGAAGATCGCATCCCCCGCCTTCACCTCGAGGCTGACCGTGCCGGGTTCGGTGTCGGGATCATTCCCATAAGGAGGAGGGAGATTCACCTTGTGGGTGCCTGGAATGACCGTAAAGGCGCCGCCATCGTGATCGTTGTCGTGGATGAAGTAGATCATGCGCACCATCATGCAGTCGATGCGGCCCTTTGTGAAGCGGTAGCGATACTTATGATCCTCGCCGCGCGCACCCCCGTGATGAGGACTCGAGTTGCCACGATACCGCACGCGGATCTCAGAATTGTTGATCGTCGGACGCGACATCACGATCCCACCCACGTAGTCCATCGTGCGCTCATGATCGAGGAGCAGATCAAATGCCGGATCTGCATTCCAGAAATCCTCGATGATGAGCGTCTTGCCCTCTTCGCGAGCACCCTGCACGTGATAGCCGTGCTCAGGATCCGCGTGATAGTCTGCACCCCAGGGCGACTTCTTGCGTGGTGGCTTGTCGACATTCGCTGCGGCGTGCTCTTCGACCCAGTCAACAGCGGTGCGCAGCGACGCGACCTGACTGGGATCGAGCATGTTGTCGATGACGATGTAGCCAACGCGGTCAAATTCGTAGAGCTCTTCTTCGGTCATTTCACTTCCCATCCCAGCAAACGTGCAAGATTTCCACCCTTCACCTTGTTTCGATCAGCCTCTGAGAAGGCCTCCATGTGGGCGTCCACGATCTTTGGTGTGCCCGATCCCCAAACCATTCGTTGCGGGCCAAAGGCATCGATCACACGGCGGGTGAAAGCAATCGCACTCTCATAGAGCGGTCCATCTTTGGCAAAGTGTCCGACGCCGGACAGTTTCATATAGACATTGTCGAAATGAGCGAGGTCGAGCACGTGCGCAAATTCCACAGCGTTGCCCATATATGGCTCCGCCAGATGATCGATGAGCACCACTGAATCCGGAATGTCACGCAACACGCCCGCAACCTGCTCGGCATAGTCGGGGCCAATGTGGAGTTCGATGATCAGACCGAGATCCACTGCCTTCGACCATAAGGCGCGGACACCCTTTTCATCAAAATCGTGAAGGTATTGTTCTTTGCCACGATGGGCGTGAAAACGTGTTGAGATGAGACGCGGCTCGCTGGCGACCAATTCCCCCAGACGCTGCGGCGCGTCATCGTCGGATGGATACAGCAGTGTGGTACCCACAAAGCGCTCCGGTTCACGCTCAAGGCAGTCCAGAATCAGGCGGTGATCATTGCCATAGGGTTCCGGATGCACCAACACGGCGCGATCAATCCCCTCTGCCGCCATGTGCTCCATGTAGTGGGCAAGGGGATCTGCAGGTTTGTCCGACAGATTGGGCCGATAGGATGCACGCTCGTGAAGGGGGAAGCGTTCCTCGTCGGGATGAAAGATGTGCTGATTCCACTCGATGATCATTTGAATTCCTCGATCATTTGAATTTGATCCTGCGCCGCATGGTAGGTGCTGCTCGCTGCCCCTGCAAGGGATCAGGGATAGCCATCCAACCGAAGTTCGCCCCTCCCGGTACGGAGCACGACCGACGACGTGGCCGGCAGCTTCGCAGGCACGGTCAACGTGAACTCAGCGCCCTCACCGAGACGGCTTTCCAACTCGAAGTCGCCACCGAGCCGGTGCGCAAAATTCCTCGTGCGAACGCGGTGCCCCCCAGACATCCACTCTAATCACAGACTCGACATCACTGCCACGCGGTTGCTCGAGCAACTCCTGCAACCCCGGGAGCAGCTGGACGACGGGCATGCCCACAGGCTCCGGGACCTGCTTGCTGCGCAGCAGCGAACTCGCCGGCGCATTCAGATCGACGAGTCGTGCCTTCTCGTCGAGGACAAACAGACTGTCACGCATGCGCTCGACGGCGATGTCCAGCGCCAGTGAGCGTACATCGAGCAGACGAAATCGATACAATCCCCAGCCCAACGACAGCAACACCACACATCACAACAATACAGCCACAGGGTACCCGGCCGTGCACGGCGCTGCCAGATATAGGCAGTCAGCACCACCCAGATCGGGGGACAGGCTCAACGACTCAATGAGAATGGGACAGAGAAACGGGACCGTTCGATGACAAACGGATAGAGTAGACTAGGTCGGTGGTTGTGGCCTTGGGAGCAAGCTGGTATTGTAGAGAAGCATCCCAGCGCGGAGGCCCTTATAGATACATGTTCCCTATCCACTTTTCCGAACAGACTTCATGTCGCGGAACCTGATCGCCCTGCAGAATAAGTTCCTCGGTGAGGGACAGACGGTGTATGATGCCCTGGCACGGATCCACGCCGAAAAGGGCCACATTGAGCACGCCGACATCCTGGCTCTTGCCCGTGAGCACAACCTGCCACCGGCCCACGTGCGCGCCACGGCCGAGTTCTACGACGAACTGTCGCAGACGGCCCCCGCCCAGCGCACCCTGAAAATCTGCAATGGAGAAGCCTGCCGGGCCGCCGGTTGTGACGCGCTGATTGAGCGCTGCGAAACCGATCTCGCTGTAACGGCAGGGGAAGTTTCCGCTGACGGCGTCCGTCTCGAGCATGTTGCCTGCCTCGGTTACTGTGGCCAGGGCCCCAATGCGCTGATCGACGATCTGCCCGTCTCTCTGGCCAAGCCCGCCGACGCCGACACCGCCCTCGCCTATGCAGCGACGGGCGCGGCCCACGGCCTCGAAGAACCAACCAACGCCATCTACCGCCCTGAAGGTGACGCCCCCTGCGTCGTGCTGCGCAACGCCGACAAGCCGGTAGTCACTCTGGCTGACGCGCAGGCTGCAGGCGTTTACGGCGCGCTGCAGAAAGCCGTCACCACACTGCAGCCGCAGCAAGTCATCGACGAGATCAAGGCGAGCCAGTTACGGGGGCGCGGTGGTGCCGGTTTCCCCACGGGCATCAAACTGCAGACCGTCCGTGACAGTGAGGCACCCGACGGCTCCGGTCGTCGTTTCGTCGTCGTCAATTTCGACGAAGGCGATGCAGGATCCTACATCGACAAAGAATTGATCGAAACGGATCCGCATTCGCAGATCGAGGGCATTCTCCTCGCCGCCTATGCCACGGGGGCCCGTGAGGCCATCGTCTATGCACGCTACGAATATCCACGCGCGCGCCGCATTCTTGCAGCAGCCGTAGAGGAAGCGCAGCAAGCGGGGATCATCGCTGCCCCCCTCTTCGGCAGTGACTTCGAGTGCACGATCACCGTCGTGCGCGGCCAGGGTGCCTACATCTGCGGTGAGGAAACGTCCCTGCTTCGGTCGCTGGAAGGAGTGCCTGCCCTGGTCAGTGTGCGTCCGCCCTTTCCGGCCCAGGAAGGACTGTGGCGCTGTCCGACGGCCGTCAACAATGTCGAGACCATTCACACTCTGCCGTGGATCATCGAACATGGTGCGGAAGCCTACGCCGCCCTCGGTCACGAAAAATCACGCGGCACCAAGGCAATCAGTCTGAATCATCGCGTCGCCAAACCCGGCGTCTACGAGATCGAACTCGGCATGACCCTGCGGCAGATCATCTTCGACCTCGCCGGGGGCATGGCCAGCGGTCAGACACTGAAAGCCGTGCAGGTCGGCGGCCCACTCGGCGGTCTACTGCCCGAGTCGCTCCTCGACACGCCGCTCGATTTCGAAGCCATGGCCGCGCAGGGTGCCATCCTCGGCCACGGCGGCATCGTCGTGTATTCGCAGGACGATGATCTGGTGAAGATCGGTCGCGGCCTGATGCACTTCTGCGCCGTCGAGAGCTGTGGCAAGTGCTTCCCCTGCCGCATCGGCGCCGTGCGTGGTACCGAACTCTTCGACCAGATGATCGAAACAGGTGTCACCGATGACCGCCTACATTTGCTCGGCGAATTATGCGAAACCATGAAGTATGGATCGCTCTGCGCCATGGGTGGCATGACACCAGCACCCATCGAAAGTTTGGTAGAGCACTTTCCCGAAGAACTCGATAGGTACCGCCAGCAACCGCTACCGCCAGCAACCGCTACCGCCAGCGGCACAGACTGAGGAACCCATGACGATCATCGTGAAGCCGACCCTGACGGAGAGTCTGCAGCAGGATCGCCGCAGTCGTGCCGAATCAGGGGCCACCGTCGAGACACGACGCCAGGATGAACCGCAGCCGCAGCCGACGCTGCATGCCACCGTCGATGGCATCCCCATCGACGTCGCTCCGGGTGCCACCGTCCTCGATGCCATTCGCGCCCTCGGCAAATCGGTACCAACTCTCTGCTATTCTGATCGCATGAAGCCCTACGGCGCCTGCCGCACCTGCCTGGTTGAACATGAAGGACGCAAACCGGTCGCCTCCTGTCATACACCGGTCACCGATGGCTCCGCCTACAAGACGGCAACGCCGCTGCTGACGCGATTGCGCAAGAACATCACCGAGCTGATCGTCTCCGATCACCCACTGGAGTGTCTCGACTGCACAGCCAATGGTCGCTGCGAATTGCAGAGTCTGGCACAACAGGTTGGCCTGCGGACGCCGCGCTACGAGAATCCCCGCACGCACAATCCCGTGCAGGACAACTCGCACCCCTTCATCAAACTTGAGATGGACAAGTGCATCGGCTGCGCTCGTTGTGTGCGTGCCTGTGATGAAGTGCAGGGATCCTTCGTCCTGCAGATGTCCGGTCGTGGGTACGACACACGCGTCATCGCCGGCAACGACACAGGTTTCGAAGAAGCTGATTGTGTCAGCTGTGGCCAGTGTGCCTTCGAGTGTCCCGTCGCCGCCTTAGAAGAACCCGGCACACGTGATCACGGCCTGCCCGACGACATCGTCACCACCACCTGTTCCTACTGCGGTGTCGGTTGCAGCCTCGACGTACATGTGAAGGATGGTGAGACCATCCGTATCACGCCGTCGAAAGAAGGCTCAGCCAATCTTGGTCACACCTGTGTGAAGGGTCGCTTCGCCCATCAATTCGCCCACTCCGACGATCGCCTGCGCACACCGCTGATCAAGGAGAATGGCGAATTCCGCGAAGCCAGCTGGGATGAGGCCTTCGATCTCGTGTCGTCCAAACTCGGCGGCATCGTGCGTGAACATGGACCGGATGCGGCAGCCATGATCAGCTCCTCGCGCTGCACCAATGAAGAGAACTACCTGATGCAGAAGTTCGCCCGCGTCGCCTTGGGCACGAACTCCATCGACAACTGTTCCCGTGTCTGCCACTCGCCCTCTGCCTACGCCTTGGGCCAGGCACTGGGCACCGGTGCGGGCACCAACAGTTTCCAGGATGTCTTTCACTCTGACGTGTTGATGATCGTCGGCGCCAATCCAACAGAGGCACACCCCGTCTTTGGTGCTCGCATCAAACAAGCTGTGCTTAGTGGCGCCAAACTCATCGTCCTCGATCCACGCAACACCGAACTGGCGCGTTTGGCCGATGTGCACATCCCCTTGCGACCCGGTTCGAATGTGGCTGTCATCAATGCCCTGCAACACGTCTTGCTCGAACGCGGTCACGTAGATACGGACTTCATCGCACGCTGTGCCGAGGGACTCGACGAGGTCGAGAACACCGTCGCCGCGTGCACCCCCGAGTGGGCCGCCGAAATCGCCCACGTCGATGCGCAGCTGATACGCGACGCCGCCACCGTCTATGCCGCCGGCTCAGCCTGCCAGATCCTGTGGGGACTCGGTGTCACCGAGGCGGGCCACGGCTCCAATGCCGTCTTCGGCCTCATCAACATGGCCGTCATGACGGGCAACATCGGACGACCCGGTGCCGGCACCTGTCCCATTCGCGGCCAGAACAACGTGCAGGGCGCTTCCGACGTCGGTGCCTTGCCAAATGTTTTCTCCGACTACCGCCCCGTCACCGATCCGGACGCTCGAGCCGAACATGCCGTGACGTGGGGAGTCGAACCACCGGATAATGTCGGTCTGCGCATTCCGGACATGTTCGACGCTGCCCACGCAGGCACATTGAAGGCGATGTATATCCTCGCCGAAGACGTCGCCCAATCTGATCCGGACACGACCCATGTCGTCGGTGCCCTCGAAAAACTAGATTTCCTCGTCGTGCAGGAAATCTTCATGAATCCAACGGCCGAGTTGGCCGACGTTGTCCTGCCAGGCACGACCTTTTTGGAGAAGGATGGTACCTTCGTCAATTCCGATCGTCGCATCCAACGTGTGCGTGCCGCCATGCATCCCTTGGAGGGCACCCGCATCGATGGCGAAATCACCCACGAAATCGCCCGTCGCATGGATGTCGATCTCGGCTTTGCCGACGCCGAAGGTCGCGTCGATCCATCGAAGGTGATGGATGAATTGGCCAGCCTCAGCCCCATGTGGCGTGGCGTCTCTTACGAAAGAATAGAAGAGGAAGGCTTTCTGCAGTGGCCTTGTGTCGATGCGGATGATCCAGGCACAGAGATCGTCCACCTCGATGGCAAGTTCATTCGTGGCAAGGCGAGACTCACCTCGACACCCTGGCAGGAGCCTGGCGAATTACCAGACGACGATTACCCCTGGATGCTGACCACGGGCAGGCAACTATACCACTACAACGTCGGCACCATGACCCGCCGCACAGATCTCGTGAAGCTGCACAAGGCCAAGGAAGAGACCCTGCGCCTGCATCCCGGCGACGCCAAGCGCATCGGCGTGTATACAGGAGATTTCGTCGAAATAGAGAGTCGGCGCGGCAAAGTGACCGTACGCGCCGAGGTCACACGGGCCAGCAACAAAGGCACCGTCTTCATGACCTTCCACTTCCCCGAGTCACGTACCAATCTGCTGATCGGTAATGCCGTCGACGAGTTCACCGGCTGCCCAGAATACAAGGTCTGCGCCGTGAAGTTGACGAAGGTCGCCGACGGTGATCGCCCAAATGGCAAGAGCGAGAGCGTCGCCGCCGGATAAACTTGCTCAACTCGACTATTGACAGGTCGTCGGAGCAGGCTGATTTTTATGTGCTGTGAGAAGAATTTGTGGCCCGTTCGTCTAGAGGCCTAGGACGCTGGCCTCTCACGCCGGTAACACGGGTTCGAATCCCGTACGGGCTACCATTTGTTGCCTTACACTGAACCGCCGTTACG
>Ga0233428_1000369_pt1 | contig 65940 bp, 88 predicted proteins | sample SI_118_April2016_4_FD_179890 | JGI IMG/M metagenome (GOLD analysis project Ga0233428, IMG submission 179890) | Seawater microbial communities from Saanich Inlet, British Columbia, Canada - SI_118_April2016_120_MG | ecosystem: Environmental > Aquatic > Marine > Inlet | place: Canada: British... | reverse complement strand
TGTGGTGGTGCAGCTTCTATGGTAACAAATGCGTTTGAAACTCTAGTTGAAGCAGGCTATCAACCAGAAATTGCATACTTTGAAGTTTTACATGAACTCAAACTCATCGTAGATATGATTCAAAGATATGGCATTAATGGAATGTGGAGACGAGTAAGTGAAACTGCCAGATATGGTGGATTGACTCGTGGACCAATGGTCATGGATAAATCAAGCAAAGAGAACATGAAAAAAGTTCTAACCATGATTCAAGATGGTACTTTCAATAATGAGTGGATTTCTGAATATCAGAAAAACGGTAAAGAGTCATTTGATAAATACATGAAAGAATATGATGAACACCAAATTGAAAAAGTTGGTAAAGAAATGCGTAAAATGATGTGGCCTGATTCCACAGAATAATCTTTTTTATTTTTCTAATCATTTTCTGATTTAATTTCAGAAACATCTAATTCCTATAAATTTTAATTTTGATTATTGGGATTAACCATTAACTGTGAATGTAAAAATTGTTCTTGTACTAAAGAATTTGAAAGAATTGAGACTGAAGAATTATTTAATTTAATCCAACATGGAAGATTAACTCCAAAACAGATTGAATTTTTAAAAACAAGAATCGGTAGCAAACTATGTAAACAATGTTTTATTGAAAATCATAAATTATGAAATTTTAAAACAACAAGAAAAAATGGGAAAACACAAATCTAGGATTTTTACCTATAACATGAATTGTTTTCCAACCTATCACTCTACGACGCAGACATGACGGTTTCTTGTTATTTCTATTACGAGAATATACTATTTAACAATGATCAAAAAATTTTCTAAAAAAATTCAATAATTTTTGAAATAATTACAATCCATTCCAAATCCCTTTTTAGTTATGATTGTGTATTATTATTATGACAAGAACTCAACGAAGAAGAGATACTGCACATCCTACAAGAGATGGGAAACATAATCCGATATGTATTGATCCTGATTGCAAAGACTGTTCATAAATATGAGATAGTTTAATTTCATATTTGATTTATTTTTATGCGTTCTTTTTTAGATGATTTATAGAAATATTTTTTTATAATTTTCTTAGTTTTGATACCCCTGTATTGATGTGCTCAATGATTGTAGGCAATGTTGTGCCTGGACCGTATACGTGGTCTACACCTGATTTAATCAAATCTTTATGATCAACTTCTGGAATTACTCCTCCACCAACAACTAATACATCATTAATCTTCTTTTTCTTTAGTGCTTTTACTACTCTTGGAAACAATGTTCCATGTGCGCCATTAAGCAAACTCATTGCTATTGCATCTACGTCTTCATCTTCTGCAATTTGTGCAATTCTTTCTGGGGTTGCAAATAACCCTGAATAGATTACTTCCATACCTGCATCTCTAAACGCTCTACATAAAACTAGAGCACCTCTATCATGACCATCAAGGCCTAATTTTGCGACAAGTATCTTGACATTACGTGATGCTACTTTTTGTTTCATGATGTGATTCGTGTTTTGTTTGTTTTAAAGGCTTTATTTGATTTTCTAATTTTGATAGAAAATCTACTTAAAGCGTATTAAAATTATCAAAAATGTGGATACTGAACCAATTAATTACCAATTAACTTTTGAGCCAGATCTTAAAAAATTCATATTTTCTGGAACTGAAACAATTACAATTTCTTGCAAAAAACCTACAAACAAAATCACAATGCATTGCGCAGAAATAAAAATAAAATCATGTGTTGTAAAGTCTGATGATAATGTAGTTTCATCTATTCCAAAAATTGATGAGAAAAAAGAAGAATTATCCATAAAACTATCTCAAAAAATCAAAGGTGTTGTAATTCTGTCCTTGGAGTTTCAAGGAATCTTAAATGATAGGTTATTGGGATTTTATCGTAGTCAATACAAACAAAATGGAAAAACCAAATACTTGGCTACTACTCAATTTGAGGCGGCCGATGCCAGACGTGCATTCCCATGCTGGGATGAACCTGAAGCAAAGGCAACATTTGAAATCTCAATCATTACTGATAACAAATTTTCTGCAATTTCTAACATGCCAATCATTTCCAAGAAAAAAATCAAAAATAAAACTTTATACAAATTTGATAAAACGCCTGTTGTATCTACATACTTGATTTATCTTGGAGTCGGTGAGTTTGAATATCTTACAGGAAAAACTGGTAAAGTTCAAATTCGTGTGATTACTACTAAGGGAAATAAATCAAAAGGAAAATATTCTTTGGATTTGGGAAAGAAACTTTTAACGTCTTATGAAAAGTATTTTGGAATAAAATACCCCCTACCTAAATTAGACTTGATTGCAATTCCTGATTTTGCCGCAGGTGCAATGGAAAATTGGGGGGCAATTACGTTTAGAGAGACCATTCTACTTTATGATCCAAAGACTTCTTCAACTAGAACTAAACAATTCATTGCCGAAGTAATTTCTCATGAAATTGCACATCAGTGGTTTGGAAATTTAGTTACTATGAAGTGGTGGAATGATTTGTGGCTCAATGAATCATTTGCAACATTTATGGCAACAAAGTTTGTTGATAAATTTTATCCCGAGTGGAATTTGTGGGATCAATTCATTGAAGATGCAATGAACACTGCTATGGGATTGGATTCTCTGAAAACAACTCATCCAATTGATGTAACAGTAAATTCTCCTGCAGAAATTAGAGAAATTTTTGATGCCATTTCTTATGACAAAGGTGGATGTGTTTTGAGAATGCTTGAAAATTATGTAGGTGAAACCCATTTTAGAGCAGGACTCAAAAAGTATCTGTCCTCATTCAAATATGGAAATGCCTCTGGACAGGATTTGTGGAATGCAATTGGAAAAGCATCGAAAATGCCAGTATCTACAATGGTTAATTCATGGCTAAAGCAACCTGGATTTCCTCAAATTGAAATTACTCAAAACAATAAATCTCTTGAACTAAAACAAAGTCGCTTTTTGATGGAGCCTACTAAAACTCAGAAAGGTCTTTGGCATGTTCCTATAACTTTGGGGTTAGGAAATGAAACTGTAACAAAATTACTAACTAAAAAATCAACTAAAGTAAAAGTTCCCTCTAGTCCTGGATTTGTTGCAAATATTGGACGAACCGGATTTTATCGTGTAAAGTATGATGATGGAATTTTACTTGATCTAAAAATGCTTGTTGATCAAAAACAAATTCCTCATGTTGATAGATGGGCAATTCAAAATGATCTATTTGCTTTGTGTATTGCAGGAAAAGAAGAAGTTTCAAATTATCTGGACTTTACTGATGCATACTTTGATGAGGATTCTTATCTACCCCAAACAAATGTTGCAAACAATCTCAACTTTTTATCATCTTTGACATTCTTTGAAGATTACGGTGATGAGATTCGTGAATACACAATTAACTACTTTAGAAAAATTTTATCTAATCTTGGTTGGATTCCAAAAAAATCAGATAAACATACTGATGCATTTCTAAGAGGATTTTCCATTTTTGTATTGGGTAAATTAGGAGATGAATCTATTATTGAGCAAGCTGAAATTAAATTCAAAGCATTTTTGAAAAACCCTTCAACTTTACATCCTGATATTAGAGAATCTATTTTCTCTCTAGTTGCATGGAATGGAACCTCAAAAACACATTCTCTTTTTGTTAAATTATACAAAAAAGCAAAAACCATGGAGGAGAAACTACGATTCTTGGGCGCCATGTGTAGTTTCCGTGATGAGAAATTGTTACTCAAAACATTACAATTCTCTCAAACACCTGAAGTTCGTTCTCAAAATATGCAATTACCCATAATGAGGATTGCTGCAAATCCCTATGGTAAAAAAATTCTCTGGCCATGGCTAAAGAAGAATTGGAGTAAAATGAGTAAAAAAGTCGGGTATGGAAATCCTCTTTTCAATAGAATTGTTGCAAGTATTACACTAGTTGTAGATGATTCTATGGAATCAGACATTAAGGCATTTTTCAAGAAAAATCCTACTCCTGGAACTGAAAGAACACAAACTCAAACTTTGGAGAAAATTAGAATTTATTCTAATCTTTTAAGAAAGATGAAAAAAGACTTTGCCCACAATGGCTAGAAAAATTCTTCCAGCAATTTCACTTGGAATCATTACCGTCTTTGCAGTAGTGTTTCTTACTGGTGGTGGAACTGATGATAATACAGAGTTTCGCCAAACATTTCAAATTGATGCAACGTACTACCCTACAGGAAATGTAGAGATAACATTTCTCGATAAATCTGGAAAAACTACTGGTGTTATAATGGAGATTCTTGGAATGGATGAAACTTTTCAAAAATCATACACTGGTTCAAAGTTTGTTGAATTGGTTGCATTTACTGAAACTCCAAAATATGGTTGGGCAATTCATCCAATAGTCTTAGAAATAGATCATTTGGATTTTGGTCATATTCAATTAAAAACTGAAATTCATGAACTTGACAAATCCATACCCTCTGTGATTTATTCACAACCCTAGATCAGATACAAGATTTTATTGTACCATCAAAGTACTTGTAATGTCTTGGAATCCCTTGATGATTTAAAAAAAGGTAAACGTGGTGCAATTGCTAAAGCAATAACTTTAGTTGAAAATGATCAAAAACAAGCAAGAAAATTACTGAAAAAAATTTTCAAAGAAACAGGTAATTCTATAATTATAGGAATTACTGGACCTGCTGGTGCTGGAAAGAGTTCTCTAATCAATAAAACATCAGTTGAGTTAAAAAAATTAGGAACAAAACCTGCTGTCTTGGCAATTGATCCTACCAGTCATGTTACTGGTGGTGCAATTCTAGGTGATAGAGTTAGAATGAATGAGTCTACTGATTCAGGTACTTATATCAGAAGTATCGCATCACGTGGTGCAACAGGGGCGGTATCTCGTTCACTAAGAAATAGTATTCGAGTTTTAGAATATGCTGGATTTGATCCAATAATCATTGAAAGTGTGGGAGCTGGACAGACTGAAGTTGAGATTTCAAATATTGCAGATATTACAGTTGTTGTGTTTAATCCAAACACTGGAGATAGTATTCAAACCATCAAAGCAGGACTTACTGAGATTGGTGATGTATATCTTGTAAACAAAAGTGACCTTAGTGGAACAAATCAACTCTTTGATGCAGTAAGAGATTTCATTGGGGACACTGAAAGAAGTCCCACAATTTTGAAAACATCCGTAAAAAAGAATCAAGGAATTGCTGAATTTGCAAAAACTCTCAAAAAATTAATGAAGTCAAAACAAGTCTCCAAAAAAGAAAAGGATTTCATACGTTTAGAATCCGAACTTAAAGATATTGTTTTAAATAACATCAAAGAAAAAATTGATGATATGCTTGAATCTGACAAGACCTTTTCAAATTATCTTAAAAAATTAAATACGAAAAAAATTGACCCATATGATGCAGGAGATAAAATTACAAAATCTATATTAAAATAATATCATGGCTACAAAAAAATCAAAAACACCTGAAAAGAAAATTTTTACTGATTCTAATTTTCCAGTAAAACGAATTTACCAAAAGTCTGCTAAAAAAAGATCAAATGAGGATGCAGGAAAATACCCATTCACTCGAGGAATTCATCCTGGAATGTATAGACAAAGATTTTGGACTATGCGACAATATTCTGGATTTGGGGATGCAAAATTAACTAATGAACGATTCAAATTCATGCTTGAAAAGGGACAGACTGGATTGTCTATGGCATTTGATTTACCAACTCAAATTGGATATGATTCTGATTCTCCACAAGCAGAAGGTGAAGTAGGAAAAGTCGGTGTCTCAATTACATCCATCAAAGACATGATGACTGCCTTTGATGGTATACCTTTAGGTAAGGTTAGTTCATCAATGACCATTAATTCATCCGCATCAACCCTACTTGCATATTACATTGCAGTTGGAGAATCTCAAGGATTCAAAAGCCATGAACTTCGTGGAACAACACAAAATGATATCCTCAAAGAGTATATTGCAAGAAATACCTACATCTATCCTCCTCAACCTTCCATGAGATTAATTGGAGATATGATAGAGTACTGTGCACAAAAAGTTCCATCTTGGTACCCTGTATCAATTTCTGGATATCATATGAGAGAAGCTGGTTGTACTGCAACTCAGGAGATTGCATTTACTTTGGCTAATGCCATTGCGTATATCCAAACATGTATTGATGCTGGACTAAAAATTGATGACTTTGCTCCACGTTTGTCATTTTTCTTTTGTTGTACTATAGAATTCTTTGAAGAAGTTGCAAAGTTTAGAGTTGCACGTAAAGTTTATGCTAAAATTCTCAAAGAAACATTTCATGCAAAAAACCCACGTTCTTTACAATTAAAATTCCATACTCAAACCAGTGGTGAATCTCTAACTGCTCAACAACCTGATAATAATATTATCCGTGTAGCAATTCAAACAATGGCAGCTGTTGCTGGTGGTACTCAATCACTGCATACCAATTCTCGAGATGAGGCATTAGCATTACCTACTCAAGAGTCTGCAAAAATTGCATTACGAACTCAGCAAATTGTAGCTCATGAAAGTGGAATCACAAAGACTGCAGATCCACTTGCAGGTTCTTACTATATGGAGGATTTGTGTGATCAAATAGAAGCAGATGTCTGGAAATATTTGAAAAAAATTCAGAAAATGGGAGGTTCAGTTAAAGCAATTGAGAAAGGATTTTTCCAATCTGAAATTAGAGCAAATGCATATCGTCTCAAAAAGGAAGCAGATTCAGGTGAACGTGTAATTGTTGGTGTAAACAAGTATGAAGAAGACGAAGAGCAACCAGAATTACTTAGAGTTGATGGAAGAATTGAGATTCAACAAAACAAAGCAATCAAAAAATTACGTTCATCACGTGATAATAAAAAATTAGAAAAAGCATTATCTGCAATGAAAAGTGCAGCTGATACTAGTGAGAATTTAATGCCATACATTATTGATTCAGCCAAGGCGTTTGCTACAACTGGTGAAATTAGCAATACATTCCGAGAAGTTTTTGGTGAATACCGTCCAAAAGAGGTCTTTTGATTGAAAATTGATCATATTGCAATTGCAGTAAATGATGTGGAAGAATCAGCAAAAGTATACCAACAAGCATTGGGTGTTGATTCTGTTGAATTTGAAACTGTTGACTCTGAAGGTGTTAAAGTTGCAATTATTCATTTAGAAAATGGTAGAATTGAATTAATGCAACCAACAAATGATTCAAGTCCAATTAAGAAATTCTTGGATAAAAAAGGTCCTGGATTACATCATATGGCTTTGGATACTGGTGACATTGAAGGTGAAGTAAAACGAATGGAAGGTTGTGGAATTCAATTCTTAGGTGATATTAGACCTGGCTCTGCTGGAACAAAAGTTACTTTCATTCATCCAAAATCATTACATGGTGTTTTGGCAGAACTTTGTTCGCATCCAAAATGATTCACATCACGATCAATTTTATACAAAAAACACTGACAAACAGTTAACACGTTTTAAATTCAATACAAAAATACATTCTCATTGCAAGTTAATTTATGAAAACAAATTGTAAATGCGGTTGTGATACCCCATTAACTGATTATGAATACAGAAAATGGAGTGGGTACAAACGCGGTCATGAACCTCTTCCATAATCTTTTGTGTTACAGTTCAATCTTTTGAACAAACTCTGAAAAGATTTTCATAAATAAATCATTTTTACATTATTCAATTTTTTAAATTATATTTTTAGAAAATGTCTTCAAAAATAATCTTAACTCTTCTCTTTGTTTTTCAGGTGGAGTGTTCTCCCAAATTTTTAATTGATTAAATTTTGCCAGATCATAGAACGTATCCTTATCTTCATCGCTGAATTCATCATGTCCTTTTTTGTTAATTTTTCCTCTTCTACGTAAAATTCCGTGCCTGCCTTCTGATTCTTCTTGATATTCTATGATTATTTTATTCTTAAAATCAATCAAATCTGGTACAAATTGTCGAAACCCCTTTTTTCTAAATTCTTCTGCCTGTTCTTGAGTCAATGAAGGTACTTTTTGCCATTTTCCAAATTCATTAATCACTATTCTTGTTTTACCTTCTTTTGTATCTGAATCTATTGTAAAATTATAATATTTTTTTTCATCTATTTCTTTTACTTGTTTGTGTATGAAAAATAATTTTTCAAGATCTTGAACTCCCATTTAAATAATTTACAAAATTTAGTATTTTACCCAAAGGTTATTTCATAATCATTTGAATTGATCTAATTTAATATCTCCTGAAAATTATTTTAACGATCTTTAATTTAATTTTATTCCATCATCTTCAAAGTGTCAGAAGCTGTAATAATCCCAACTATCTTTAGTTTTTTTGTAACAAGAATACATTTTGAATATCTAATTAACGGGACTAAAACATTTGCTGGTGTATTCCAATCTACAATGGGTGGAACTGAATCCATTGTATCTTCAAGCTTTGCATTTTTTAATTCTAGTCCTCCTGTTGATGCTAAATGTTTTACAATCCCATCTTCAGTAATTACTCCTACAATATCTTTGCTGTCAAAAACTGGAATTTGACTGATTGATAATTGATGCATTTTTTTAATTGCATCATGTAATGTATCTGATGGTTTTAGTTTTACAATTTCTTTGCTACAAAAATCACCTGCAGTATGAGATGATGATTTTCCTTCTAAATTTGATAAATTTTCAAATATTTTTTTTGCAGTTTCATAACTTGGTTGACTTCTTCCTGATTCTATTTGGTTAATCATCGATGTACTAACGCCAGTTAATGATGCTAATTTTTTTTGAGTTATGCCTAGCTTTTGACGTTGTTGTTTTATCGAATCTATTCTTGGAAGCATTCTTGATTAAGTATTTCTTAATGTATATTTAATTATACTTTATTTCTTCTTCTTTGGATTCTCAATTGCTGCCTGTGCTGCTGCAACAATTGCAATTGGAATTCTGTGTGGTGATGCACTGACATATGATAAGCCGATCTTGTGACAGAATTTGATTGAACTTGGGTCTCCTCCATGTTCTCCACAAATTCCCACTTCCATATTCTTTCTAATTTTACGTCCACTTGTTACGCCTATGTTTATCAAATTGCCTACTCCGTTAACATCAATTGATTGGAATGGATTTTTTTCAAGTAATTCTTTTTCCATATATTCTGGAAGGAACTTGCCTTCTACATCTTCTCTACTAAAACTAAATGTACCTTGTGTCAAGTCGTTTGTTCCAAAACTAAAGAATTCTGCAGTTGTTGCAAGTTCATTTGCAGTTAATGCTGCTCTGACAACCTCAATCATTGTTCCAAAATTAATTTTTAATTTCAATTTATTTTTTGTTTCAACTTCTTTTTTGATGGTATCATAAATTTCTTTAATGTGATCTAGTTCTGCAATACTACTAATCTGTGGAATCATAATTTGTGGATGTGCTTTAACTTTCTTTTTGGTTAATTCAACTAATGCTTCAAAGACTGCACGAATTTGCATCTCATAAATCTCCGGATATGTGATTCCAACTCTTACACCCCTATGACCCATCATTGGATTAACTTCTGCAAGTTCTCTTGCTCTCTTTAGAACAATTTCTGCTTTGTTAACTTCTTCTGTTTCTCCTTTTGCTTTTAGTTTTTGAATTTTTTCAACTAATTCTTCTGGGTTTGGTAAAAATTCATGCAATGGTGGATCTAGTAATCTGATTGTAACTTCATATCCTTCCATTGCTTTTAGAATTTCAATAAAATCACTTTTTTGTAATTGACCTAATTTCTCTAGAACCTTGCTTCTCTCTTCTATGTTCTCAGCCATAATCATGTCTACAAATAAACCAATTCTGTCAGTACCGTTGAACATTCTCTCTGTTCTACATAATCCAATTCCTTGACCTCCGAATTTTCTTGCAAGTTTTGCTCCTTCTGGTGTATCTGCATTTGCTCTAATTCCAAGTGTCTTTGCTTTTTGTGCCCAACTCAAAACTTGTTCAAAGTCTTTTGTCACTTTAGGCTCTACTGTTGGAACTTCGCCAATGTATACTGTGCCTTGACTGCCATCAATTGTGATTGTATCTCCTTCTTTTATGGTGATACCATTTGCAGTACATGTGTTATTATCATAATCAATTTTTAATTCTGGACATCCAACAATACATGGTTTTCCCATTCCTCTTGAAACAATTGCTGCATGAGATGATTTTCCTCCCAAACTGGTAAGAATCCCTTCTGATGAGAAAAATGCTGGAACATCTTCAGGCTTTGTTTCTTTTCTAACTAGAATGATCTTTTTTCCTTCTTCTCCTAACTCGATTGTCTTTTTTACATCAAACACTACAATACCACTTGCAGCTCCTGGTGATGCTGCAATTCCTTTTGCTAATTGTTTAAAATCTTTAATTTTTGATTCATCCATTGTTCTATGAAGTAACGCTTCTAGTTGTTGTGCTGGAATTCTCAATAATGCTTTATCTTTGTTAATTAATTTCTCTTTGACCATGTCTACTGATGTTTTTACTAATGCACCTGCACTCATTTTTGCAGTTCTTGTTTGTAACAAGTAAAACTTACCTTGCTCAACAGTAAATTCAATATCTTGAGGTTCTTTGTAATGTTTTTCTAATCTCATACATGCACTGCTTAGTTCTTTGTATGATTTTGGCATATCTTTTCTTAATTCTTCAATATTCTTTCCTGTTCTAACTCCTGCAACAACATCTTCACCTTGTGCATTAATCAAATATTCTCCTTCTATCTCTTTTTTACCATTATGTCCATTTCTTGTAAAAACTACACCTGTTGCACTATCATCCCCCATATTTCCAAAAACCATGGTGACCACATTTACTGCAGTTCCATTTGCAATATCTTTGGTGATTCCATTTTTTTCACGATACACAACTGCTCTTTCACCCATCCAACTTTTGAAAACTGCTTTAATTGCTAATTCTAATTGTTCATTTGGTGAATCTGGGAATTTTCTTTTTGTGTGATCTTCACAGATTTTTTTATATTTTGATACAATTGTTTTTAGAGATTCTACATTTAGTTTACTATCATCAGTAACACCTTGTTTTTCTTTTGCAGAATCTAACACATAATCAAATTTTTCATCATTTACTCCAAATACCACTTTGCCGAATAGTTGAATAAATCGTCTATACGAATCCCATGAAAAACGTGGATTTTTAGTTTGTTCGGCAAATCCTTCTACTGTTTTCTCATTTAATCCTAAATTCAAAATTGTATCCATCATTCCAGGCATAGAAATTGCAGCTCCTGAACGTACAGATACTAGTAGTGGATTTTTAGTTGAATTCCATTTTTTACCTGTTTTTTTCTCCATTTTTGTAATGTTTTTCATTACTGCTGGAATTACGTCCTTTGGTAGTTTACTATTATTATCATAATACTTGTTACACACTTCAGTTGTAATGGTAAATCCTGGAGGTACTGGAAGTTTTAATCGAGTCATTTCACTCAATCCTGCACCTTTTCCTCCTAGAAGCATTCTTTTTTTACTGTCTGCTTCTTCAAATGCATAAACTGGTTTTGCCATACGAAAAATTCTACATATTTTTGGCTTTTTAAACTAATGCCTTTGCAAATTCTGAAATAACTTTATTCCAATCTTTTGCTTTGATTACCCCACTTGCAACAAGAATTCCTTTGGATCCTAACTCTTTTGCTTTGGAAATATCTTCCCCTGAAATAATTCCTGCACCACAAAGCAATTTTGTTTTATTTTCTTCATCTTTTACGGCTTTAACAGCTTTGATAATTAATTCTGGTTTTTCTTTTGAAACAGCTTTTCCTGATCCAATTAATTCTGGCGGTTCTATTGCAATATAATCCGGATTTAATTTTATATATTTTTTAACTTCTGCAACGTCTTTTACACACACAATTGAGATCATTTTTAATTCCTTTAGTTTCAAAACAAGTTTTTGAATTTCTTTACTGGAAATTCTGTGTTCACTGTGATTAATTAGTGACCCTTTAACTTTGGATTTTTTTAATAACTCTGGAATCATAAACCCTGTGGTACTACCAATTTTTGAATCATCAACATGTTGTGCCAAAATTGAAATTGAACTATTTGATATTGCTCCAATCAAATGTTGTGGAGGTGCAATTGCAATTTTAACTTTGAATTTTTTTGCAACCTTTTCTGCAACTTTAACAAATTTAATAATCTTGTCTCCTGAAATTTCTTCATAATTTTTACAATTAATTATAAACATCTTTTTTTGAACCTTTTTCCATTATATTTAATTCTTAATTAGAATTTTTTAATCGATTATCGTATACCTTTTTCATGACTGAAACTATGATCATAAGAGTTAACCCTGCAGAATTTGTTCCAATTATGAACACATCTGTAACTATGAATCCATAAGTTAACCATAGAATTGAACCTGCTGCGATAAATATCATAAGAAATTTTGAGACATCTTTTAGGCTCTTTGTTTTGTACCCTTTGTAGATTTGCTCAACCCACCCTGTAAGAATTAAAACTCCTGCAGATACTCCTAGAATCGTCAGTAATGTCCCATCTATTTCCATTTTAACTCCAGAAAAATTCGTCTAACCCTGTTTGTTTTGGTTTTCCTAAAATTGTATCAAAATCTAAATCCATTGATGATGTTATTTGTTCTAGTGTTGACTCTAAAAATTCCATATATTTTTTAACATCGATTTCTTCTTTTTTTGCTAATTCTACTGGTTTTACTCCTGGCTTGTTTAAAATTTTGATAAAAGAAATTCTATCTCCTTTTTTTATTTCTCTAATCGATTCAAGTTGCTTTGCAGCTCTGATGTGTTGTGGAATTGTTTTTACATATTCAGATGGTGCTTTACTTAACATCACATTGAATGTTAATTCTTCTAATGGTATTTCTTTTGCTTCTACTTTTTTACCACATGTGGCAATTTTATCAGATATTTCTTTTTTTGCATTTGTAAAATCTTCCATGGTTTGAACTTTTGATAAAACTTCGATTAATTCATAAAATAAATTTTTTATAAACCCTGGAGTATGTGATTTTTTACCCGTTAATCCTTTAACATCTACTTTACCTTCTTTTGTAACTCCAAGATAATTTTTCTTTCTGTTACTTAGTACACAATACCTGTAAGTTTTATCAATCTCTAAATCTACCCCATGATCTTTTTTTGCTTGTTCAATAACTGCATTGATTTGCTCAACTGTTGGATTTTTAATAAATAATGAATCTGTATCCCCATACAGTACTTCAATTCCTGTCCCTTCACATTTTTTAATTGTTTCAAGAATTGTGAATCTGCCAATTGCTGTTGTTGATTCTGCTGCTGGTAAAAAGTACAGTGGAAAAATTTCTGCACCCATTACCCCGTAACTGGCATTTAAAATAACTTTGAGTGCTTGGCTGACTACTGTATATTGCTGTCTTTGCTGTTCTGTAATTGTTTCTTTTTTTGATAAACTTTTGTAGTAATTTACCCTCAAATCTCTTAGAGATCCAATAATTAATGATGTAATTCCATTCTTTTTTGTACATGACCAGTGATTCGTTCCTGGAATTGTATTTTTTTTACATTCTTCATGTGGACATCTGACTGTTTCATATGACAAATTTCTAACTTTGATAATACTAGGATATAGACTTGCAAAGTCCATTACTACTACATCAAAATGAATACCTTCTTTTGGTTCTACAACTAAACCCCCTCTGTATTTCTTGTCTTTGATTACTGCATCAGACATCACTCCTTCTGATTTTTGTTCAAGCTCTGCTCTTTTTGGAATTAGATAATTGTCCTTTCTGTGTTCATAGTATAACAAACTTCTAATCCACTGTGATACACCCATTCTTGCAATATCATCAACGGGCATTCTTCCAATCCTTGCAATAATTACAAGTAGGTTCATCAACAAATCATTGTTGAAACTTGTAAGCTCATATGTTAACAATGCATCATTGTAACAATAATTTGCAGTTTGGTAAAGTGTCAATTCATCAAATTCTAAACCATAATCAATTTTTTCTTTCCCTAACAATGCTTTTGAAACTGCATTTAATGAAAAACTTGTATACTTTTGACTGAATGCATAGATTTGAAATGATCTGTTTGACAATGTTCTATACAAATCAATATGAACACCATGTCGTAATGTTGCAGAATCTCTCATCATGTAAAATGGATTTTCTGAATTTTTTACTCCCAATCTATCTGCTCTATTGTAAAGATATGGTAAATCAAATTCATCTCCGTTATATGTTAGAACAAATGGAAATTCTTTGATAATCTTAAATGCATCTTGTATCATCTCTTTTTCTTTATCTAAATCATAAAATGTTACTTTGATTTTTGAATCTAGTTCATTCTTGCCTTGTTCAGTACCTTCTGTTTTGAGTACAAAAATTTGATCAAATCCGTCACTTCCCTTTAATCCAATTGCTGTAATCTTTTTTTCGGCAATTTTTGGATCAGGAATTCTTCCAATCTCTGCCTCTACTTCTATATCTACGCTCAGTCTTTTTATTTTTGGAATCGGTTGATTTAGCAATTCTGCCCATTCTGAAATGTATTTTTTGAACTCTTCTCCATCCACCATACTTTCACTATCTACTTTATCCCACAACAGGCTTTTTAGAGCAATTTTTACTTCGTCTGAAATTTCTAAATCATGTTGTTTGACTTCTCCTTTGATTATCTCATAATATTTTCCAACAATTAATTGTCTGTCGTATAAATAGTTCTCATAATATTTTATGTCTGATTCCCATGTCTCAATTACATTTCTAATACTCTTGTCCCCTGAGGTTCCTCCAATTGCTAAAGGATCCATTGCTGTAATTTTTGACATTTCAACTTCTTTATCTTTGATCAAATCATGACGTTTAACAGATTTTATTTCTATGACGTCATCTCTTTCTTGAAGAAAATCTAATTCATCTGGAGATAATCTTGAATAACAATATGGTTTATGGCCTGTTTGGTCTTTCCATAAAATTAATTTTTGTGATTTAGGTTCATAGAATTTCAAAACTACTGATTTTGAATTATTATCATATGTAGCTGATACCAACATAGCTGGTGGCATACTTTCAATTTTTTCAGTCTCTTCTACACTTACTTGCATTATTACTCAGATTTTTCATATTTGTTTACTAGTTCTTTTGCCCATCTTGAAATTTTACTTTTATCTAAATGAATGACTTCCACTCCTGCTTCTGATAATAAATCAAAATCTGTTTCAGGATACGAATCTAGACAAACAAATTTTCTAATTCCTATGGTAATTGCCATTTTGGTGCATTCTAAACATGGAACAAATGTTGTGTATAGTATTGCTCCTTTAATCCCTGCTTCTATACCTAAAATTGCACAATGCATTATTGCATTTGCTTCTGCATGGTTGCATAGACACCTATCTAATGATGCGCCTGATTTTATTTTTCCATCCATTCTGTCTTGACATCTTTTACATCCTCCTTCAAAACAATTTTTGATTCCTGGGGGTGTTCCATTATATCCAGTAGCTAATTGTCTGTTATTCCTAACAATTACTGCTCCTACTTGTCGTGTAACACAATTTGAACGCAATTTTGCTAACTCTGCTTGTAACATAAAATATTCATCCCAATCTGGTCTGTCAAAAGTACTCATATCATGCCTACTTGCCTACTCCATATATGATTCACTCTAGATACCATCTGGTTACTTTCTTCTATAGTATGAATAATGAATGTGTTAAACACGTGTCCAAATTACGTGATCTTGAGTGTAACATAGTTTTTAGCTACACGAAAGCATAAAATCAATACTTTACGGTTTTTCTTTATACTATGACACAATATCTTGATAAAAAATACATTGAAAAAAATTCTATTGAAAAAAGAGACTATCAGGTAAATCTTGCAAGTCAAGCAATTGATGAAAACTGTATTATTGTTTTACCTACTGGTCTTGGAAAAACTGCAATTGCATTAACTATCATTGCAGAATATTTATCAAAAGGTTCTGGTGGGGTTTTATTTTTAGCACCGACTAGAGTTTTAGTTAATCAACATTATGAATTTCTTAAAGAACATCTTACTTTAGAAAATATTTCATTAATTACTGGTGAAGATTCTATTGAAAAAAGAACAAAACTTTGGAAATGCAGTGTAATTTGTGCAACACCTGAGATTGCACGAAATGATTTTGCACGTGGAATAATTTCTTCTGAACAATTTACATTGGTAATTTTTGATGAAGTGCATAGAACCGTTGGTGATTATGCATATTCGGGGATTGCAGAAAGATTTGAGGACACTAATGTGAGACTTGTTGGAATGACTGCTACTCTTCCTAGTGAAAAAGAAAAAGCTCGTGAAATAATGACTAGACTTAAAATTTCATGTGTTGCTGAAAGAAATGAAAATAGTTCTGATGTAAAACCTTACACGCAAGAAACACGTACTGAGTGGATCAAAGTTGAATTACCTTCTGAATTAAAAACAATCCAATCTTTATTGAAATCCTCACTTGATCAACGATATGATACTTTACGAGAAAATGGTATAAAATTAACTTCCCAACAATCTTTGTCTGCATTACTTAGAATTAGGCAATTTGTATTATCTCAAAATAGACGTTCAGCAAAACCATTATTCACTGCAATCCGAATTCATTATGCTCTAAACATGCTTGAGGTTCATGGTATTACACCTTTTTTGAAATTTTGTGCTCGTACTCAAGCAAAAAAAGGAGTTGGAATCAAAGATCTTTTTGAACTTGATCCTAATTTTACCAAAGCTGTTAGTCTTGCAAAAAGTGCACAATCTAATGGAATAGAACATTCTAAAATTCCAAAACTTAAAGAAATTTTAGAATCGGTTCCTGGAAAGGCCTTAATCTTTACTAGTTATCGAGATTCAGTTGATTTGATTTTTAACAAGTTAAACGAGATGGGGATTCCTGCTGGAATTTTGATTGGAAAGGCTGGTGATACGGGATTAAAACAAAAAAAGCAAATTGAAACTGTGCAAAAATTCCGTGATGGTATTTTCCAAGTACTAGTAGCTACACGTGTTGGTGAAGAAGGATTAGATATTGCAGAAGTCAATCAAGTTATTTTTTATGATAATGTTCCAAGCTCCATAAGATTTGTTCAAAGACGTGGAAGAACTGGACGAAAAGATACTGGCAAACTAGTAGTACTAATTGCAAAAAATACTATTGATGAAACATACTATTGGATTGGTCAACGAAAAATTGCTGCCTCAAAATCTATGGGTGCTAAAATGACACAATTACTTGAAAAAAATCAAAAAATAGATTCACAAAAAACTGGGTTGGATGCTTTTCTTTAATTTTTATACTGTTTTCTGATTTCTTCAAAAATGCATTGTCTTTTTTGTATTACTTTGTTTTTCATCCCTGTTTCTAAATGGTGTATGCTACTTTTTTTTAATCCTAACAAATTCTCTAATCTAATATCAAATTGATTTTGAAGAAAATTATTTGTTTCTTCAAAACCTCCTTCCATCTCTAAATTTTCAAAAACATCTTTTGTTAGACTATTGATTGATTTTTCTAAATTCTCTAAAACACCATCTAGTATTTTTTCTGTTAACACCAATAACCAATTAAACAATACGCCTACAAAAAATGTTTTCTAGTAATTCTATTAGCCTAATCTTTTGATGATATGATATCCAAACTCAGTCTTTACTGGCTCTGATATTTCTCCAACTTGTAATTTAAAAGCCACATTTTCAAATTCTTTTACCATTTGTCCTTTTACAAAATATCCTAAATCCCCTTCTTTTTTACTACTTGGACATGTGGAGATTTGTTTAGCTACTGCTCCGAATTTCTCCCCTTTCTTTATTTTTTCTAAAATATCTACAGCTTCGCTTTGTTTTGCTACTAGTATGTGTGAACATTTGATTTTATTTGACACTGAATTACTTTTTTTATTTGCCTCTTTATTTGTTGGGGTCTATTTTAGATGTAGTTGATCTTTTCTTAACTTAATCCCCAACTAATTTTATTTTTAGGAACAATTTTCAAAAACGGTGCTTCTTTTTCTTTCCATGGGTCTCGTCTGACCCACTCAAACTTTTTAAAAAATATGTCATACAGTTCTTGAAACTCTTCTCTCTGTTCTATGATTTCTGTTTGTCCTTGAATACAAACAGCTTTGTGTTGCCCTGATTTGTAAGTGTCAATTACAATTCCCACATTGGCATTTTTTTTGATATTCCTAAATGCTCTAGTATCATAATCTGTTGCAATGATGACACATTTATTATAAAATACAAATGAAACTGGTTTCACATGTGGAATATCATTATGTGATGTTGCAATTCTTGCCTCCTCCAATGTTTTTAGAAACTCTATTTCTTTATGATTGAATTCAATCAACTGAAAATTCGTTCTCTAATTTCTGGAATATGTTTGTACACTATATCTCTGACTTTGATCTGTTCTTCTGCAGTTGGTGCTTCTTCTTGTGTACTTAGAATAGCTCCACTCATCCCAAGTGCCATTCCCATAATCACGCCGTACACAAACTCTTTTGGATTGTCTACTTTGAGCACTTTGTTGTTTTGTTTTATCTCCTCTAAATAATTTGGAATAGTTGTTATTGCCCCATTGATAGTTTGGAGAATAATTGCCTCTAATTGTTCTTCATTCATAAGGTTGGCTTTGGATGAATTCTTAATAAATCTGACATTTCATGTGATGATTTTTTTTATGTTATTGTTTTACATCTATCATTCCTGTCTTGAATGATTTTTAATTGAATTACTTTCATCACGCCTAAGATTTTTAATCAAGAACCTATAGTTAGAAACATGTTTTCTTTTTTTACAACTGCTGAGGCAAACAAAACCCTTCCTGATGTGATTAAAAAATATGAACTAGCTTTATCAAAAAATAATGAAGTTCGAAAAATTGAACAAGAATTACAATTGTGTGCATCTACTACTAATTCCTTTAAAGAATATGTTACGTTAAAACAAAATCTTAATTCAGCAATAACAAAATTTTATGAATCCTTGGAAATTCTTGAAAATACTGGAGTTGTGGTAAAAAGTATTGAGCAAGGTTTACTTGATTTTCCTTCAAAACGATTTGATGAGGAAGTTTGGCTTTGTTGGAAGTATGGTGAAACCGAAATAAAATTTTGGCATGAAAAAGATTCTGGTTTTATGGGAAGAAAACCCATTGAAGTCAGTGATGAGTCTTTGGTCTAATTTTTTTTCAGCCTTTTTACATCTCTACAAACACCACAAAGATATGATTTTTTAAAATCCTCTAATTCTTTTTCAAATGAACTTGTTTGATAGTATGATTCTCCTGTTTGTAATCCTCCTGGAACTTGTTTTTTACATTTATTACAATTAATTTTTTCATTGAATTTGACCTTTTTTTCATTTTCTAATATTCTGCCAATTATCATGGTATTTTTGATTTAGTGTAAATATTAAAAATATCGTAGATTAAAAACTCATGAATATTATATTGAAAAGTCATTACTCTAATTGATGTTATCTGTATGGTTTAGAGTTATTCGAGTGCGTTTCTTACTTGCATCAATCATTGCAGTTTCAACTGCATTATCTCTAAATTGGTGGATGTATTCCTCTATTGATATTTTTGATGCAATTTTGACCTTTGCAGGAGTGATGGCACTTCATGCTAGTGTTGACTTGCTAAATGATTATTGGGATTTTAAACGTGGAATTGACACAATTACAAAGCGAACAAAGATGAGTGGTGGAACTGGTGTCTTACCTGAAGGTTTACTCAAACCATCAACTGTTTATCGTGTTGGAGTTGCATTTTTGATTATTGGTTCACTTGTTGGAAGTTACTTTGTAATTACTGATGGAATTATAATTGCCATAATTTTGGGATTTGCAATTTTATCTATCTATTTTTACTCCACAAAGATTGTCGATTCTGGTTTAGGGGAATTTTTTGTTGCAGTAAAGGGTTCCATGATCGTAATTGGTGCACTTTTCATTCAATCTGGACAAATTACTCTTGAATCAATCTTTGCAGGAATTATAATTGGTACACTATCTTCTATGGTTTTATTTATCGCTTCATTTCCTGATCATGATGCTGATAAATCCAAAGGGCGAAAAACTTTGGTAATTTCCGTTGGAAAACAAAAGGCTTCAAGATTGTTTTGGATTTTTCCAATTATTTCATTCACTGTAATTATAATCGGTGTGTCTATGGAACTTTTTCCTTATCTGTCTTTGATCAGCTTATTCACTATCCCTCTAATGTTAAAATCGGGTTTGGGGTTACAAAAAAATTATGATTCTGTGGATGAATTAGTACCATTCATGTCCTCAACTTTGATGTTTAGTAGAATTACTGGTGTTTTGTTTGTGATCAGTTTTTTGATTCCTTTACTTTTAGAATTTTAACTGTTTTTAAATAATTGAATTACGTCTCATTTCTTTTGACATAAATTTAGTAACACTTGAAAATTTGTATGATTTCGGGACATGCCTCTAGTGAAGGAACCAAAAAATTTGCTCAAAATTCAGGCGTAAATTCTAAAAATTTTAATGAATTTCAAAACTTGACTTTCTCAAATGTTGGAATTGGTACCTATCTTGGTGAACCTGATTCTACAACTGACACTTTGGTCACAAATGCTGTAAAACAATCAATCAATTCTGGTGTTAACGTTATTGATACTGCAATTAATTACCGTTCACAAAAAGCAGAACGTTCTGTAGGTAAAGCTATTTCTGAATTAATTACTGAAGATAAAATTTCACGTGATCAAATATTTGTATCTAGTAAAAATGGATATGTCACAAATGATGCTGATATTCAATTAGGATTTTGGGAATATGTAAAACAAGAATATACTCAGAAAGGAATTGTGGGCGAAGGTGATATCACTTCTGGTTACCATTGCATGACTCCTTCTTATCTTTCGGATCAACTAGATCGTAGTTTAAAAAATTTAGACATTGAATGTATTGATTTGATGTATTTGCACAATGCAGTTGAAGGTCAAATCAAAGATATTTCTCGGGAAAAATTATTAGAGAATTTAAAATCTGTTTTTGAATTATATGAACAAAAACGTGATGAAGGAAAAATTCAATTCTATGGAATGGCAACTTGGGAATGTTTTAGAGTTTCAAGCGATAATCCTCAATTCCTTTCTATCGAAGAAATCATGAGTATGGCAAAAAAAATCGGTGGTGAAAATCATGGACTTCGATTCATACAATTACCTTTCAACATGTATTATGATCAGGCTTTACTTACAAAAAATCAAACACTTTCAAATGATTTTGTTTCTATTTTAGAGGCAGCTGTAAAATTGGGACTAGGTGTTTTTACAAGTGTTCCATTCATGCAAGGTAGGCTTTTAGCTCCTGGCACAATACCTGAATTTAGTAATCTTAAACCATCTTTACGTGCATTACAGTTTATTCGTTCATCTCCTGGTGTATTGGCTCCTTTGATAGGTCAGAAATCTTTAGAACATGTATCTGAAAATTTAGAAATTTTGAATATTCCTCCTCTCACAGATGATGAATTTGTGGATTTGGTAAAAAAATTAACTTCTTGAAACTGATCTTTTTTTAAAATTCTATAAAAGGATTAAATGTAACTCCTATATCTGAATTGGATTGTCAGGAAAAATATATGATTATTCTCAAATTTGTGAATCTGTCATGGCTATTGAATCTAAAATTCGATTTGCGGGTGTAATTAACGAACGTGGCAGACTAGTTGCAGGAGGCATGCGAGAAAATGTTGAACCATTAGAAAGTGAAAAAGATGATGAAATGATTTTCATGGAACTTGCATTGCGTGTAAAAATGAGAAAAGAATTTGATAAACAACTTGGTAATGTTAATTTTGCAATGGCTGCACGTGAACGTGCTCTTGCAATCAGTGTTCCTTTGGGTGAGGATATTCTGTATGTTGTATCTGAACCTGATACTGACTATGGAACTCTTCCAAAAAAAATTCTAGAAATTATTAATTCCTAAACTTCAACTCTCAATGTATAAATAGAATTTATCTGTGAAAAATCTGTGCCAGTTGATCCTGTATGTGGAATTGAACTTGATGAATCATTAGCTCTACTTCATGAACACAAAGGAAAAAATTTCTATTTTTGCTGTAACGGGTGCAGAAAAATTTTCATTAAAAAACCTAAAAAATACAAAAATAATTCTTAGATCGGAAAGGCCCCACACATTCTACAGAATTTTGAATCATTTACTTCGTGTTTACAATAAGGACATGCAATTTCTGCATTTTTATCAACTGGACTTCCAAATGATTTTTTAAAAATTTCAAAATAGTGCATTGATTCTCTATTTCTAATCACAACATTTTCTTCTTTTTCAACTGTTAATTTTTTTTCAACAAATTTCTCTTCATCAATTATTGAATCAAACAATTCTGTTAATCCTGCTGTTCCTGAACCTTCTTGCATTGGTGATTTACCTCTCCATACTATTTGTTTTGGAATATGTTTTTCAAAAGTTTTTCGAAGAATCCATTTTCCATATCTCTTACCCTCTTCATTCTTAACTTTTACATTTGCAGGAATAGATTTTGCTAACTCCACCACTTTATCCTCTAAAAATGGTGATTCAATTCTCATCCCTAATGCATTTCCAATCTTTTGTGTTGGAAAATGCATTACACTACATACTCTTTTAATTTCATTTTCTAATTCTTCTTCTGGTTTATTTACCAAAAAATTGTATCCTGCAAATAATTCATCTGCCCCGTCTCCTGTGATGATTGATTTTTCACCATTTTCTTTTGCCCATTTGATTGCCAGATACATGACTACATTATTTCTGATTTCTATGTCGTTGAAATTTTTTAAAATTTTAATTGTTTCTTCTATTGCTTCAAGAATTACCGATGTTTTTACATTAAAAATTGATAATGGTAATTGCATTTGTTTTGAAACCATCTGGCAATATGTCAAATCAGTTGAAACAAAATCTTCTGCAATAACTGTAACCGCATTTGGTTTTCTTTTTTTTAGAAAATATGCAATTATTGTACTATCTAATCCTCCCGAAAGTGAAATTAAATTTGATTTACATGAATTACATGATTCTTCTAAAACATTGTATATGCTCTTGGAGATATCATCCAATGATTAACACGTTATTTTGAAATTAAAATAGGTATGCCTAATTTTTTAAAATTTCATTAAGATATTGCAAACTTTAAATTCATTATGTAATACTTGAGAATCGATGTTATTACCTGCTGAAATTGAATCAAAAACTTTGATCCCAGCATTAAGAGCTATTCTTGCAAAAAAACTTGCAGAAGATCATGATGTTCGAGAAGATGAAATTTCTAAAATGCTTGGTGTAACTCAGGCCGCTGTAAGTAATTACATTCGTGGAACTAGAGGTGATCCATCTTTAATTGCAAAACTTTTGGCAGAAGAGCAAGTTGCAATATTGATAAATGAATTATGTGATCACTTGTCTTCTGATATGGCATACACTCCATCCAGCCTTTCAAAATTTATTGGATTATGCAATTACATCAAATCTAGTCTATTAATTTGTGAGATTCATCATAACCTTGAATCAAACATTGATGAACAAGTATGCAAAGAATGCGAAAATATGCTTCTTAAAGGCCCAGGCAGTATTTTTTAGATTTTATTTAAAATTATTTCAATTGTTGATGTCATTCTACCTATGCCTGCAGCTGCTTCTGTATCTAAATTGATTTTTTGAACTTTAGAATTCCCATTCATCATTTTTTCAGTAATTATATTTGCAACAGCTACTGCGTTTGGAATTGCATGTCCTCGTGCTTTTAGTATCACTTTATTTTTATTTCCAAGAATTGGTAATACCTCAATAGCTGATTGCATTACTGGTTCGTTTCCAATATTTATGATGGCATCTTCAGACTTTTCGGTCTGCTCTTGACCATGCGGTTCATTAACCTCTTCCATGAGCATTATTCATCAATTAACAATTTTTAGTTCTTTTAAGTTTTATCGACCAATGATTCATTTCTCAAAATAGTCAATTGGAATATTTTGATAATCCCCGTTTGGAAGAACTCTTCTAATTGTGATTGGGATCACTCTCTGTTCTAATTCTTCCATTGAAATATCTAATGAGATTCTTGCAGTTTTTGGAATTGGGATAAATGGTGGTGCTCCTTGAGATAATTGTAGTGCTCTTGCACCCATAATTCTTGCTTTTTCAAATCTAGTTAATGTTGGTGGCCCAATTGTAATTTTTTTATTTTCACATGGAATCTCCATTGGATCATGTTCTTCAACTCTTTCAACAACTTCTCTTTCTTCAATCTCTTTGATTTTTCTCTCAAGTTTATCTTGTTCTTTTTCAGTTAATGGTTCAACTAGATCTTTTCTGTCAATTAATTTTCGATATGTATCTAATGCTTTAGTTAATCCTAAATTCTCTTCAACATCTGATTCTTCTTCGACTGGCGCTTCAATTTGTTCAGTTTTTTTAGCATCAGACAAGTACCGAATTTTTCTTAAAACGTTATATAATCTAATCATTTTAAATAACAAATTGAGCACGTTTTCTGTATCAAAAAAGCAATTAATTTTAGAAATCCAAGAAAAAGCAAAAATTTCTTGTGATCTTAAACGTCATCTTTCTCCCAGAACTGTTGGAATAATTATGAGATCTATTCCTTTAGAAGGACATGCTCATCTATTGGGACAAAGTATTGTTTATTTTGAAACAAATGTTGATTCTGGAACCGAACGTGCAAGAACAGAATTTAAAAAAGGTGATGTTGCTTTTTTGCCTTCTACTGGAAGTGTTTGTTTTTTCATCAAAGATGCAGTTTTTGGAAAACCCTTGACCCCTATTGGAAAACTAGGAAATAATATTGATGCATTAAATGATATTAAATCTGGTGATGTTTTACGTCTCTATGAAGATGTTGATTGATACAAGTGATGTCCTGAATAACCGCCAACTCTCTTAACAACACCTTTCTTTAATGATTCTATAAGAAATGCATTTGCTGCTGAAACTTTAACACCCATTTGTCTTGCCATGTCTTGTACTGTGATAACCTTGGAGTTTTCAATAATTCTCATTGCTTGTTTTTCATCAACTTTTACTATGATCTCAGCTCTTCTTGGACCGCCTTCACCTTTGTCTTTCTTACTTTTCTTAGAGTCTTTTGGTGATTTGTTTGTAGTTGGTTTTCCTCCGGCCATAAAATGAGAAAAAAATATTCCTCTTATAAACGATGAACCTATTGTTTTTTGTATTTTGAATTTGGGTTAGTGATGATTTTTCAAATATAAATAACATCTTGGTTTCCTATCATTATGGGAATAATTTCAAAAGGCGCAAAATGTAATGTTGAGAGCTGTGATCAAGATGGCGCTCGTTCATTAAACACTACAAAAGTTGAAAATGCCGGTCTTAGGGTAACTGCAGCTGGTAAAAAATCTGTTCTATGTAAAGAACATTACAAAGAATACAAAAAGGAATCAAAAGATGATCGAGACCTTGAACGTGCTAGATTTGACAAGTTTTAGTTCTTCTTTTTTGATTTTTTAATTTTGTTTGCTGGATTTTTCAAATAATCTTCTTTTAATTCATCATACAATTTACCAATTTTCTTGTACAATCTTTTTGGTTTTCTTGTTTTTTGATTACTTAAAACATACAATGCAAGAATTGGAAATGCAATTGTTGCATCTGCGTAAACTGTAACCATTCCATTATGTGCATCTTGAACTTTCCCCCAACTCTTCCCTTCTTGTAATGTGGCCCCTGACAATCCTCCAGTATCTGGTCTTGCATCTGTAATCTGAATCACATAATCTTGCCCTCCATCATTTCTTCTTAGAATTTGATCTAATAGTGGCCCTGTCTGTTGAGCTGTATTCTTTGGTACTCCTCCACCTAATTCTAAAATTCCTGATTTTTTTGAACCATATAGAATTGCTGCTTGCTCTATTATCTCTCTTACAAAATCTAAATTGTATGTCTTACCTGCTAGTCTATGAACTGCTAGGTTTAATGCTAGTGATGAATCTTTTATTGTCGATACATACACTGGAACATCATAGTCATATGCAGTTGTAATGAAACTTTTTTCAGGATGTTTTGAATGCTCTTTACTCATCTTACCCATTACATTACAAAATTCTGCAGTTGTAAATGACTTGTCAGGAAAACTTTCACCAAACATTTTTTGAATAACTTGATCTTCAGCTTCTAGTGTTTCATAAAATTTAATGTAAATATCTCTAATCCTAACAATTTCATTTTCATATAATTTCATATCATCTACATTGAAACTACCTTGTTTTACAGGCAACCCCCATGCAAAATGATCTTCATGGTACACATTAGCACCTGTTGCAATTATCCAATCCACAAACCCTCTTTCAATTAACGTTTTAATGATTCCACCAAATCCCACTGGCGTTAAAGCTCCTGAAACGGTAAGACAAATTGTTGCATCTTCTTTGATCATTTTTGCATATAGTTTTGCAGCATCACCTAATTGTCTCCCATTAAATCCTGAACTTGCAAACACATTGACTAAATCCTCAATAGTCATTCTTTCATCTAATTTTATGTGTGGAATATCTTTACCATGAAATTTGTGTGGGTCCACAACAAAAATGATCTTTTACCGTAAATAATACTTGCGTACTTTGAAATTTTAAATAAAATATTCTTTAATTAGGAATATCATAAAATCTCTATCATATGGATATTGTCGATTTACATAACCCGCAACGAGTAAACAAAACTCCTGATGATGTCAAAGTTTTATTTTCTTCTGGTAATTTTACTCAAGATGAATTTAAAATATCTCATGTAGAATTACGATACTATCATGAAAGAACTGATGAAAAATTAGGCAATTACTCTTTGATTACATCTTTTGTTGAAACTGACAAAGGAACAGTTGAGATGATTTATGATGAAGGATTTCGTGGTGATGATTCTCTAAATAGAGCCGCCAATTTTCTTACCTCCAATCTTGGAATTTCTGGTTTGATTTTACGTTCAATTATATCGTTACGTGGAAATAAATAAAATTCATCTTTTAATTTTAGTACCTTTTTTTGTATATTTTTTACTCGTCATCTAAAATATCTTGCAAGTGCGGATATTCATCTGCCCAAAATTTTTGATTTACACATTCCCACTCGTATAGTGTAAATGATTGATTTTCTGATTCAGAATAATTATCATTTAATTTTGTAATTTGGTTTTTAATATTTTCAATCTCCCCTTGTTGTTCTGATAGATACCTTAAACGATGTTCTACTTCTAAGATTTTTTCTTCCATCTTTACTTCAAAATATGATTGAGGTTTTGCGTCCATGCATGAATATTTTATTATTTCATCATATTGTAATTGTAATTCCTTAACTTTTTGTTGATCTGATTCAAATTCAGCAAAAATTACTTTATCATCTGTATTTTCTTCTGTTGATTTTGAATCATCAGTTGCAATAACTGCAAAAATTACTCCTATACAACTAATAATTACAAATCCTAGGAGCATATTTTTATTCATTGAGATTGATAATTAATTTCTCAACTTAAGGCTTTTCAAGACAATTTTCTAATTTTTCAATATTTTGATAAACTAATAGTTCATAAGTAAAACTATCCCGCGTGTACATATGCGAATACTGCAACTACATTGTGATAGCATAGAGTACACTCCAACAAAAAAGGAGATCAAATCAGCTGAGGATATAGAAAATCCACAAACACAAAGACTAGAAGAATTAGTTGTTGTTTTTGTAGCAATTGAAGAAGGTGATGATTCATCTGTTGCACAAAACGCTATTACTCAAATTAAAAATTCCATGGAAAAAATTGGATGTAAAAAATTACTCTTATACCCATATGCTCATCTTAGTTCAAACTTGGCAAAACCTTCAACTGCCATGTCTTTGCTCAAAGAGATGGAATCCGGTGCTTCTGAACTTGAAGTATCACACTCTCCATTTGGTTGGACAAAGTCTTACAAACTTCAGGTAAAAGGTCATCCTTTAGCTGAAAGTTCCAAAGTTGTAACAAAGGACTCTGAATCAAAAGATACGGAAATTACTTCTGATGCACTAAAGGGTGAATCTACCATCCGTTCATACTGGAAGATATTGTCCCCTGATGGAACATTAACAAATATTGGTGATTTTGATTTTTCAAATCATAAAAAATTAGAAATTTTAGCAAAATACGAATCTGCAAAAAGCCGTGCAGTTGATCAACCTCCGCCACATGTGGCATTAATGAAGAAATTAGGAATTGCAGATTATGAACCTGCATCTGATTCAGGCAACATGAGATTTTTCCCTAATGGAAGATTAATCAAATCTTTGATTGAGCGATATGTGACTGATAGAGTAAAAGAGTATGGAGGTTATGAAGTTGAAACTCCAATCATGTATGATTCAGAACATCCAAGTATGGTCAGTTACTTTAATCGATTCCCTGCAAGACAATACAATATTGATTCTGAAGGAAAGAAACTGTTTTTACGATTTGCAGCTTGTTTTGGTCAATTTTTGATGGCAAATCATTTCCAATTATCTTACAAAAATTTGCCATACAAACTCTATGAACTAACAAGGTATAGTTTTCGTCGTGAGCAATCCGGTGAATTAGTTGGGTTACGTCGTCTTAGAGCATTTACTATGCCGGATTGTCATGCATTTTGCAAAGATATTCCTCAAGCCGTAGATGAAATCAAAGTCAGATTTGACTTGTCTCAAAGTGTTTTACGTGAATTGGGAATTGAAGAATCTGATTATGAAATGGCAATTAGATTTACTGAGGATTTTTACAATGGAAATAAATCCTCAATTGAAGAATTAGTAAAAAAACATGGAAGACCTGTACTTGTTGAAATGTGGAAGGAAAAATTCTTTTATTTTGTATTGAAATGGGAATTTAATTTTATTGACAATCTGGGAAAAGCATCTGCATTATCTACTGATCAAATTGATGTTGAAAATGGAGACAGATATGGTATCGAATTCATTGACGAAAACAATAGTGCACAACATCCAATCATTTTACACAATTCTCCTAGCGGTGCAATTGAGCGAATCATATATGCATTATTGGAAAAAGCTGCTAAAGATTCCAAAGAAGGAAGAAAAGCCCAACTTCCATTATGGCTTGCGCCAACACAAATCAGAATCATCCCATTAAATGAAGAATTTTATGATTTTTGTGAAAAATTAACTGATCGATTATCTGCAAATAATATCCGTGTAGATATTGATGATCGAAACGGAAGCATTGGTAAGAGAATTCGCGATGCTGAAAAAGAATGGATTCAATACATTTTGGTAATAGGTGAAAAAGAAGCAAACTCTGAAAATCTAAGTGTGCGAGATAGACAAACAGGAAAAGTTAAAGAAATTTCTTTTGATGATTTTTTGACTGAAATTAATAATCAAACAAAAGAAAAGCCTTTCACTGGTTTGAATATGCCTAAACATCTCTCAAAGAGACCACAACTAATGGTGTAGTGTTATGAGTTTTCTTGATTTGTACATGAACAAAAACCCTTTAATCACTTCATCCGATGATGGCTCAGATCCTATTGCAACTGTATTTGGAATTCCTTTTGATGCAACACACTCTTACAAACCAGGATGTAGATTTGGTGCAGATGCAATACGTGATTCATTTAACAACATTGAGGTTTTTCATCCTGAACTCAAAGTGGATTTAGAAACTGCAAATATTGAAGATTTAGGAAATACACGTCACACAGTTGTAGCCTCTGAAATGATTGACATGGTAAAAAAAATCACCACCGAACTTGTTGCAAAACAAAAACAACTTTTCATTTTAGGTGGAGAACATTCCATCACATATGGAACATATCCAAGTTTTCCTAAAGAGACTGGTTATGTCGTATTTGATGCTCATTATGATTTGAGAGATGAGTTTGCAGACATTAAACTAAGTCATGCCTCCTATTTGAGAAGAATTGTTGAAGAACGTGGCTCTGATAATATTTTACATGTTGGAGCTCGTGCATTTGTTGCAGAAGAATTAGAATTTTTACAAGAACATAACATCAAAACAATCACTGATAAAGAAATTCGTGATGGCAAAGGTCCTCAATTACTAAAAGATCATGTATCTTCTTTTAATTCAATTTATTCTAGTTTTGATCTTGATGTTTTAGATCCTGCATTTGCCCCTGGTGTTGGAAATCCAGAAGCTGTTGGAATCACATCTCGTGAATTATTTGACATGATCACATCATTTAGCGATACAAAAGTTACAGGTGTCGATATTGTAGAGTTAAATCCATACCATGATAATGGTGCTACAGCATCTCTTGCTGCAAAAATAATGTCTACTCTAATTGCAATTAATTTATCTCAAAACTAATCTAATTGATAATTCTCTAATGCACTATCATGACTGGGCATTTTGCCAATTCTGATATTTTCCTACTAGTACTTCCAAGTGCTTTTATTTTTTCAATTCCTTTTAGTCCTTGACTTCCTATCACTATCAAATCTATTTTTCTTGCTTTGGAATATTCTAAAATTGCTTCAATTGGGTTTCCCTTTATCACGTGATGATGAATTTTATTTTTTTTGTCTTCGTTGGCATGTGCAATTTTTACAAGTCTCTTTTTTTCACCAATTACTTCTGATTTTATAAATCTGTGAATTGTATCTCTTACTTTGTAATCATCTTCCAATTCAGCTAAAATTGCTCCATGAAGATATTCATGTTCATCTACTACGTTAAGCAAAAATATTTTTGCATCTTCTCTTTTTGCAATTTCTTTGGCATATTCCAATGCTTTTTTTGAAAACTTTGAATCATCATATGGGACCAGAATCTTTTCAATCGTGTAATTCAGTCTAATCTACTTCCTATGTGCATATTGACACCTGCTATTTTTTCAAGAATTATGAACTTAAAGATATTGAAGTTTCCCCTCTTTGAATTATCTCTATTAATTTGATTATTGAAACATCTAACTTTTTGATTTTTTTTAAATTTGGAGTGTGATCTCTTCTGTTCACTTTATTAGATGGTTTTTTGAGAAATATTTTGTGCTTAATAATCTTCGAGATACTTTAAAACCTGCTCTTGAAAAAATGGGTAGAGGGTTTGCCGCAACTGGACTATCCCCTAATTTTTGGACTGCGGTAGGTCTTGGATTTGCATTGTTATCAGCTGTAGTTTATGGAATGGGAGTTGAATTTGGGTTAATTATTGGTGGTGTGTTACTTTTGGTTTCAGGATTCTTTGATATGGTTGATGGACAAGTTGCACGAGTTACTGGAAAAACTTCCAAAAAGGGATCATACCTTGATTCAATGTTTGACAAAATTGCAGAAGTTGCAATATTTTTGGGAATCTTAGTTGGTGGATATGCTGAACCTTACTTGGTATTTCTTGCAATCACTTTATCCTTACTGGTAAGTTATGCTAGAGCAAAATCAGACATCATAAATGTAAAACTACAAGGAATTGGAATAGGTGAACGTGCAGAACGACTATTGGTAATTGCAATAATTGGAATTATTGGATTTATGGATTATGCCGTAATCATAGTTGTAATAATTGCAGGAATAACTCTAATTCAAAGAATGATTGTAACTACAAAAAACATTAAAGAAGACTAGCGTAGTTTTCCACGTTTTCTTCTGTTATCAGCAGATCTAATTTTTAGAATTTTGAAATGAATTGCACATGAAATACAGTAATGTTTTAGAACTGTTGGTGATGCAATGTATGCGCCTTGTGCACGCAATTCTTTTGCCAAAGTATGTTCAACCAAATTTAATTTGGATGTGACTTTTTTTGCTTTGTCTTTAGGAACTGTTTGTCCGCAGTTTGTACATTGTACAACACCTGAAGAACCTTTTCCTCCTTTGGTACGTCCTCTACTTGCACGCTTAAGTGGCATGAAAGTACCATCTCCTGCCTACTTATATTCTTGTGGGAATGATTGTTGTCCTACTATTAACAAATCCTGAAAATTCTATATTTTATTTTAAGATAATTGATAAATATTGAATATTTTTGAAAATAATATTGAACCTTGTAGCAATTTTTGTAATCTTATTTGTAGTTATGATTGGGTTTTCTATTCCTCCTCTATATGCTCAAAGTAATACATCTACACCATCTCCCGGATTTTATGAAATTTCTCAGTATGCTATTGGAACTGTAGGTATTCAGATTATTTTTGTTGAAAGTGATGGTTCTGTGGATCCTAGTAAATATGATTGGAGTGAATCTGAAATGAGAATCACCGAAGCAAATATCAAAAAAGGTCTTGAATTTTTGGAAGGTAAATATCCGTTCGAAGTAGGTAAACTAGAATTTTTGTATAGACCAAGCATGGTTGGAGAAACAGGGGTTGAGGCATCCACCAGAGTAACAGATGAATGGTTTCAACATGAAGATACTGTTGAATTAGTAGAAAACGTTTTGACAGACACTGGGTGTGGAAGTGAAACAGATCCATTAGCAACTAAATGGCATCATCCTCGTGACAAATATCGAATTCATGTGTTAAGTTGTGGTAATGAAGTAAGAGATGAATTGAATACAGATTGGGCAACTGTAATCTTTGTTCCATATACTGCCAATCAAGTTAATGGACTAGCATTTGGTTTTACTGCAGGGGCTTTTATTCAGGATAGTTATATGACGACAGTGAATGGCGGCGGTGTAATTCCTGCACATGAATGGACACATATGGTTGGCACCACAGACATGATGGAATGTGATTTGTTTGGACCTGAACATGAGGCATGTGGTGAAAAAGCTGGATACCTCTACATGGAAGAAACGGATACTATCCCCATGACAAATTGTCTAATGGGAAGTACAGGTATGGAAGATAGTATTCCAAGACTTTGCATAAGTGATGGTACAAAAAATCAGATGGGGTGGGTTGATCAAAATGGCAACAACATACCAGACATTGTAGAAAATGATGTTATAGTAACTCTTTCTGAAAATCAAAAACAGAGTAATTCATCAGTAATCATTGAAGGTATCATTATGCTTGAACCAGTGAAATGTAAATGGCCTCAAGACTCAGCATCTTGGCAAAATGATTGGAGTTGTAAAGATACAACAATAAATAAAATCATAGAAGTAACTTCTACTTCCAATGTTAAAATTGAATCAAAAGATGGAGAATTTGATTCAGCATTTGAAGAATTTGTAATTATAGTGGATCCATTAAAGTTTGATAATACAGAAATAGAAATTCAAGTTAAAGATAAGATTACAAATACAATTCATTCATCAACTTTTCAACTTGATTTAATTTTGTCAGAAATTTTAGAATATGCTGTACCTAATTGGATTAAAAATAATGCAAAGTGGTGGGCAAATGATAAGATAGATGATGACACATTTGTTTCCGGAATTGAATTTTTAATCAAAGAAAATATTATTCATGTGTCTTCTGATATTGTGGGATCTACTTCTGAAGAAATCCCTGCATGGATTAAAAATAATGCAAAGTGGTGGTCTGATGGAGTAATTGATGATGACACATTTCTTAACGGTGTGGAATATTTAGTGGAACGTGGAATAATTTCAGTCAATTAGATTTTAAAAATAATTCATCTTAAACAATATTTTCTATTTTCACCATAATACTATGAAAATCCCTACAAAATCAACAAAAAATTAAATTTCCTTTCCTGCCTGGGTTTTTACTACTAAGTAGGTTTTTCTTGATCTAAATTCTTGCGGATAATCTGCAAACTTAAGCCTATTTTTTAGCAAAAATTTCCTCATCTTTTAATTCTAGATCGTCATATTACAAGTGATTAGTAATGCGCGGTCTATGTCACATTTGTTACTCTTCTGGAGTTGATGTCTTTACTTCTCATGGTGAAATTCTTTGTAAATCATGTATGGACAAAAAAGCAAATGACTAAATCCGTTACCCTCTAAATTAATAGAAATGAAATTAGCGATATTTGCTCATTGTGCAGTTGATACCATAACTCTTGATGGCACTAATTATGAACAGATTGGTGGTTCTGCATGTTACTGTGGCATCACTGCTAGGCAGTTCAAATTTGATGTTGATTTATTTACAAAATTTGGTTCTAATTTTCCAACACAATATCTCTTGGAAAATAAAATAAATTTCATAAATTCTGAATCTCAAAAAGATACTACAAAATTTGCCATATCCATTAATGGTTCTGATAGAACACTAAAACTAGAAAACCAATGTGATCCAATTGATTACAGTAAAGTAGATGCAGATGGCCACCTTGTAAGTCCAATTTATCATGAAATCACTAGCGAGACTCTAAAAAATATTAAAAAAGATTCCAATTTTTTGTTCGTTGATCCTCAAGGATTCTTGAGACGGACTGATTCCCAAAACAATGTGTTTTTGGAAAAAACTAATCTTGATCTTTCTGATGTAACTGCAATTAAAGTAAATCCTGAAGAATCACAACATCTAGTCTCTGGAACTCATGATGAGATGATGGTTGCATTACAGAAAAAAGGGGTACAATACGTTATCATGACAAACAAAACTGACGTATCTCTTTTAGTTAAAGACAAAGTCTATTCCATCACTTTACCCAATAAACAAATTCATGACACTACAGGAATTGGAGATATCTTTTGTTCCACATTTTGTTGTACCATGCTTAAAGAAAAAGACTTTTTGTGGGCATTGTGTTTTGCAGGAGGGGCGGCACAAGCTGCACTTGATTCAAAAAATCTTGGACTACAAAAAATTCCTAAAAAAGGAACGGTTCAAAATAATGCTTCATACTTTTACAATTTGGTAAAATTCCGTGACTTGTAATCATTTGAAATATTCTAAATTATTTTAAAATAAATAAAAAGTCAACACTGTACCAACTACCATTACAGATACTACTAATCCTATTATGAGTATTTTTGATTTAATTGATTTTTTACTAAATTCCCTTACATGTCCACATTTTGAACATTCTAACTGTCCTTCTTGAAATTTGTAATTGTGTTGGCAACTCATTAATCATGAACTTGTAATCTTGGTTATAAAATAATTTAATTGATTTCTTTTGGTTATTTTCCGTTTCCTCTTGTATTTCTTAAATATTATAATATCTCAGAAAAGTTATGAGCAGTGAAACACTTGATTCTTCTTCAATCGTAGAAGACATTATGAGCAAGACACTCATTTCTGTAAATCCTTCAACTACTGTTCTACAAATTGCAAAAATGATGGAACAGGGAGGAATTGGTGCAGTACTTGTAAAAGAAAATGATGCCCATGTTGGAATAGTTACTGATAGAGATTTTGCAACTAAAATTGCTGCAAATAGTCTTCCTTTTGATACACCATCTGAAAAAGTGATGTCTTCACCTCTTGTAACCATTATTCACACTGAATCTATATCTGATGCATCAAAAGTAATGAGTAGCAAAAAAATTAGAAAACTTGCTGTAACTAACAATGGAATCATTGTTGGAATCATTACCTCTACTGATATTGTAAACCATTTTTCTCAAACTTAGATTTTGAACCTCTTTGTTCTAATTACCCTTCCTTCCCATACATGATTTTTTGATGTAAATTTTCGAAAAAATTCTTTTTATTGGACCAATTGACTTTTTCATCTGTGCAAATAGGCATTTACAGTTCACAATCAACAGCAATTGCGGCAAAAATCATCAAAAAAATACTTGATGATTCAGACATTGAGTCCTTTCCTGTAACAAAATCCAAAGGAAAGATTGCTGATTGTGTAATTGTGTTAGGTGGTGATAAGGGAGTTCGAAATTATTTTCATAGAACCTTTGATGCAACAATACCTATTTTGGGTATTAGTGAAGGTGAATCCAGTGGATTTTTAGCTCAAATTGATCTAAAAGAATTTGGCTCATTTGTCAATGTATTAAAAAAACAAAAGTACACCGTTGAAAATGTTCCTCGTCTTGGTGTAAAAATCGATGGACGTAATGTCTATCCTGTACTAAATGATGTTGCAGTGTTTTCATCAAAAAGTGCAATACTCATGGAACACTCACTTCGTGTAAATGGTGAAGAAGTATGGCATGATAATGGTGATGGCATAATTGTGTCTACTCCTATGGGTTCATCTGCATATTCCATGTCAGCTGGAGGTCCTATACTATTTCCAGATTCTGCAGTATTTGAAATTATTTCTGTAAATTCATTGGATGTAACTAGGCGACCAATTATTGTATCCAATGACAGTTCAATAGAAATTGATGATATCTCAGCTAGACTACATTGTGAAGTTGTGCTAGATGGATTGGATAGATACAAAGTTGAAAAAATCGTTGAATGTACTCAATTCTCTCCTCCTGCAAAAATCATTCGTCTCAAAAAAGACTCTACTGCAATTTCTGCACTTGCAAAAAAAGTTCATTTGGCTGAAGAATTGCTTAGTATGCCTCCAAGCTCTAAATTGATTCTAAAGACTCTAGAGTACGAAGGTGTCATGACGCAAAAGGATTTGGCAAACAAAACTTTACTTCCTAACAGAACTGTTCGATTGGCATTAACTCATTTACTCAAAAAAGGATATGTAAAAAAGAAAGTTTCAATTCGTGATGCTAGACAAAAAATTTATGAAATTTCTAAAATAAAATAATTATTTTTAATTTAAAAAATCTTTAAAAATTTAATAATTTGTGTCTGTTTTCTTTCATTTCATAATTAATTGTGTTTAATTGTTGTTTTTTGTAATTTTTATTTTATTTTTCATTTACTGAGATGCTGCTTTGATAAATGACATGAATGCATTTTCTGGAAATCCTGGTCTACTGTTAAATTCTGGATGAAATTGTACTCCTAGATAGAATTTATGTGTAGGAATTTCAAGCATTTCCATTCTCTTTCCGCCATCACTATCTGCTGAAAAAATTAATCCATTTTTCTCAAATTCTGGAATGTATTGTTTGTTAATTTCATATCTGTGCCTGTGACGCTTACTAATTACATTAGAATTGTAAATTTTTTGTGCATTTGTTCCCTCTTTAATTTGGACATCATTTGCCCCTAATCTCAATGAGCCTCCCATGTTTGACACATCTTTTTGTTCTGGGAGTAAATCGACAATTGGATTTTGTGTATCTGGTTTAATTTCAGTAGAATTACTATCTTCTAATTTTAACACATTTCGTCCAAATGCAACAGCTGCTAGTTGGAATCCAAAACAAATTCCAAGATATGGTATATTATTTTCACGTGCATAGTTTGCTGTACTTACAATCCCTTCAGAACCACGTGTTCCAAATCCTCCTGGAACTAGTATTCCATCATACTTTGATAGAATAGAATAATCTTCAATTGACTCTGAATCAATTAATCCGATATCTACTGATTTTCCTATTTCTGCTCCTGCATGTTTTAGTGCATGATTCACACTTACATAACTGTCAGCAAGTGTTACATATTTTCCAACCATTGCAATTTTTATTTTTTGATCTTCATGATTTACCATTTTTTGTGATATCTCATTCCATTTGTCCCAGTTAGCTGATGCATTGAGCATTCCAACTTTGTTAAACTTTGTAAATATTGAATCCATAATTCCTTGGTCGTATAACATTTGAGGAACTTCAAAAATTGATTTTGCATCATGACATGATAGTACATCACTTGCAGTTACATTTGTAAACATTGCAATCTTTTGTTTTGTTTTTTCTTGTAATGGCAGAGAACATCTTACTGCTAAAAAGTCTGGTTGAATACCGATTCTTCGTAATTCTTGTGCACTGTGTTGTGTTGGTTTTGTTTTTTGCTCCCCTACAACATCAAGTGATGGGGCTAAAGTCACATGAACAAATATTACTCCTTGTGGACCTTCTTCTACTTTCATCTGTCTTAATGCTTCAAGAAATGGTAATGATTCAATGTCTCCAACGGTTCCCCCACACTCTACAATTAGAAAATCTAATTCTTCATCTTTGGCAACTTTTCTAATTCTGTTTTTAATTTCATCAGTTACATGTGGAATTATTTGAACACATGCTCCCAAATACTCTCCTTTTCTTTCTGATTCTATTACTGATGAATACACCTGTGCAGTAGTGATATTGTGACTCTTTGGAATGTCCTGGTTTAGGAATCTTTCATAATTTCCAATATCCATATCACACTCCCCTCCATCATCAGTAACGAATACCTCTCCATGAGCCACTGGATTCATGGTTCCTGCATCATAGTTTAGGTATGGATCTATTTTGATACATGACACCTTTTGATTAGATAATTGTAATAATTTTGCAATCGAGGAAGTTGTAACACCTTTTCCAAGGCCAGACATCACACCACCTGTGACAAAAATAAACTTCGTCTGCACGTTAATGAAACGATTATCTAGTTTTTGTATGTTTTGCCGATCTTTTGGTATTATTCTTGTAATTCATGTTTGGTTCAATAGATATTTTCAACATGTATCTTAATTACCTGAAATTAAATCCCAAATCAGACCTATCATTTCTTTAATCATTGTATTTGATATATGAAAAACTAGTTAATTTTGAGACTAAGTTGTAGTTGACTTTGATCGAACCAATTTTTGATATATCTAGTTAACTCCATTTTTTACAAACGTTGCCATGCTTGGTATTTGTAGAGTTTGTCGTTCTTTTACAAAAGTTTCTTTGACTCGTGCATTTGTAGATCATAAGTTGAAATTAACATACGTTTGTACAAAATGTAATTGCTAAGATGAACATTATTTTATTTTCTAAATTTTTTTATGATCATGCTTATCTAAACTATGATTATATTATCTTGTAATGGAATTTTTCAAAAAACGTGTTAGAAACTTTCAAGAAAATAAATTAAATGAAATTTTAGATAAAATCAAATTTCATACATATATGAAAAATCAACTTGAGAAAAAAATTGATGGAATGGAATTTGACAAAACAACAAAAATTCGTGAAGAAATTGCGTTTAATGAAAAAATGATTGAAGTTTGGCAAAGAAATGAGGAAAAACTTAGACGACAAATGAGTGAAATGGAAGAATAATTTGTTCTAGTTTATGATTAGTACAATAACCTCTCTCTTTTAGGCTTAAAATCACTAGTTTATTCTTCATGTTATGTAATGTTTTAGGATGTAATACGGAAGGTAATTTCAAATTACTATATTACCATCATAATAATTCAAAAAAACCATTTGCCAAGGAAATAATGAGAGTTTGTGAAAATCATGCTATCTTGATTAGTAATGATGATTCTGCAATTCAGGTAATTGTTTTGTCTTGAGAAAAATTATAATCATCTTAAAGGATGTTGAATATTTGGACTTTTTTGGTATTTCAATTAATGAACATTTAACTGTCGAGGAAAAATTAAAGGAGATAATCCAACATTACATAATAATAGAACACAGTAAAAAGAAACTAAATAAAAATAGACGACTATTCTAATTTCTTAAAAATATAATTATGAACACATTTCATATCTTTACCGTTACGTTCATTCCAATTTTTCCAAAAAGAATCCAATACATCCATTGAATCTGCTTCATGAATATGATCAAGTGTACATTTTGAACAAGTTAATTGATATTTCATTTTTTTAAAATAAATTTCCAATATCTTAAACCCTTGGTTTTGATTAAAGCAGTTTTTCTTTCGGTGAGTCGTTAGTTGGACTGATGGGTTGTACTGCCAAACCTTCCGCAAATATTGCCAATTTTAATTGGATAAAAAGATAGAGAAGGAATGCTTCTTGTGTAGTATGCTGTTAATGATCTATTAAATTAGAATTGAAATTAATTTTATGATTAAGAAATACTGCTTTTGAGTAATTCTAATTAATTTTATGTACAATAATCTTTATCTTAATGTGAAATTCACCTCTTTTAATGGGAAAATCTGAAGTTTTTGTTTATTGTAATATTTGTAACAAAAAAGTAAAAGCATCGATTCTGACAAAACATGAAAAATTACCTGATAATTCTAAAAGGTATGGTATGGTTCGAATAATTCAACATGATTCAGGACTGCGAACAAGTTGTGCCAATACTGCACAAGTCAAGGCTCTAGTAGAGTCTGATGACATAGATGATAATGGGGTAATGGTTTAGATATCATTTTTAAAAAAAAGTCAAACTTGTACTCAAAATAGTTATTCATTAATTGAAATAATACCTAATCCTATTGATTTTTGTGAGAATTTTTCTTTTTACCTTGTTATTGTTAATGTTAGTTCCTATTAACACCGCTGTATTTGCTCAGACCTCTCATACCATTACAATTCCTAGTGGTTCATTATACTCAAGTTCTTCATATTTTTGGGTAAACGAACTTACAGGTGACGCCACTGGTGAAATAACAATATTTCCTGGTGACACAATTACTTGGATTAATGAAGATTCTGCATTTCATACTGTGACTTCAGTTGATTCGTTAGGAAATATTGATGGAATTTTTGATAGTAGCTTTATCCGCTCAGGTGACTCTTATTCTAAAGAATTTACCGATGTTGGTGATTTTTATTATTTTTGTGACAATAATCATCCTTGGATGACTGGTGTGGTTCATGTGGTAAATTCTAATACACGTTTAATTGAAAACGTGGGTTCTGAATTTAATGACGGGTTGGGTTTTAACGTAGAATATGTTTTGGATGTGCCACTTGAAAATAATGTACTAATTGATGATGTAAAAAATACTCTTACTTTTATGATTTCAAAAGATACTAAAAGTTCTCAAATTGTTTTTATTTTACCTGTTGAATTGATTGAGAATCCTAGTGTTGTTTGGGTAGATGGGGATGTGGTGGATATGACATTAACATCTGCAGAAATTAATACTAAAATAATTATCCCTCTTGATGCTAATTCCAAAGAAATCAAAATCATGGGTTCTCATGTAATTCCTGAATTTGGATTCTTAACCATTGGCATTTTAAGTATTGGTATATTTTCTAGTTTATTTTTAATTCGTTCAAAGTTTTTGATGATGTGATTTTACCACGATCTTTACAATTGTGAAAAAAAATCCAATTTTTTTAACAAGTTTTTGGTTATGATATCGTTTCTTTTTTATTTTATTTTGTATATTAATTCCTGAGAACCTCTAGTCTGGTGGTCAAAAATTGCGAGAGTCTCCCCTCACATGCAATTAGTAAAGACCATCACTCTTAGACGTACTTATTTTTTTGTTTGATTTTTGAGCGATTTTGTAAATGATGTAATTTTTGATTCTAATTTTGAGTAAGGTGTTTTTTCAATCAGTTTGAGATATGCACTACCTACAATTACTGCATCTGCTCCTGCTTTGATGTATTTTTTCACATCCTCTGGAGTTGAAACTCCAAACCCTACCCCTATTGGAATTTTCCCTTTGGTTTGTTTTTTGACGTTTTTAATTGCGTTAATTGTGTATGATTTGATTCCTGTTTTTACTCCTGTAGTGCCATAAACTGCAACAAGATACAAAAACCCTGATGTTGCCTTTGAGATTTTATCTATCCTCTTTTTACTGGTGTTGGGTGAAATTAGAAAAATTGTATCTACATTGTTCTTTGCTGTTTGTAGATATTCACTTGATTCCTCGATTGACATATCTGGTAAAATGAAGCCATCGATTCCAGCTCTTTTAGCTTCTGCAATAAATTTTGAATATCCTTTGTTGTATAGGATATTAGTATATGTCATGAGTACTAGTGGAATGTTTGTTTCTTTTCTAATTTTTCTAACTAGTGAAAAAAATTTTGCAATATTTGTTCCCTTTTGTAATGATATAGTACTGGCATTTTGAATTACTGGACCATCAGCTAGAGGATCTGAAAACGGAAAACCTAATTCAATAATGTCTACTCCTCCTTTGACTAATCCTTTGACTGTTGTAATGGTAGATTTTTCATTTGGAAATCCCGCCATAATATATGCAATCAGGGCTTTTTCATTTTGAGATTCAAGTGCTGTAAATTTATCTTTAATTCTTGTCATTTATTCATCGACTAACGAGTGTTATCTGATATAATTAAAACCGTTTCTACATGAATTAGTTTCATGATTTGTAATGAAAAATTATTTTATGGTATATTCTTGTAATTTACAGATTATGTTTGAATTATTCCTTGCTCCACTAGGTATTGTATACCGTTAACAAATGCCTCATCATCTATGATGCCTTCTGCCCACCAGCCTGCATTATTTTTAATCCAGGATGGAATTTCATTATTTTTTGCAGGTTCTTGAGAAGTTGAAGAAACTTGAATAATTTTTTCATTAATTAGAAATTGTATACCGTTAACAAATGCCTCATCATCTATGATGCCTTCTGCCCACCAGCCTGCATTATTTTTAATCCAGGATGGAATTTCTGCAACACTAGATTTCTCATTAAATTTTTCTAGCAGTGGATTTTCTTCAATGTTTATCTCTATAATTGCAAATCCTGCCATGGTTACATCTGGAATTTCTTGTTCTGGTCCTGTACCGTGAACAAATATTGCATATTTGACAATCCCTGATTCTTCTTTTATTGGTAAAAGATGATGAACTTGACCAAACTCATTAAACAAATTGTTTTTTTCAATTTCTTGTGCATATGAACGGAGTCTGTTACCGTTTTCATCTACTACCCAAATGTCATAATGAACTTGATCTAAAATTTCCATGTCATTATACTTGCTAACAAAATTTATTTTCCAATCAATATTGCAACCTTCAATGGGATTTTCTGGAGAGTAATTGTATTGAATCATCATGGAATGTGTATTGGTAGAAATTCGTCCACTTTCATAATCATAAAATTTTGTAGGACATTTTAGAGCCTCTTCTTTTTGAATTGTTTTTTTAATATTACTAAAAGGATCCTCTTTGACATTTTCTTTATACTGTAGTAAATCAAATTGATACATTATTGGGGCATTCTCAACATTGATTCCTGCAAAAGTTGATGCCTTGATAGGAAATGGAAAATTATCTACTATTGTTATTTCGTTAACATTATTCCCATACCATCCAAGAACAATTGTATCTACTGTTCCAAGTGGAGTTTCTATTGTTTCAATTCTGTTTGGATTTAGATGAGCATTAGTTCCTCCACCCACTGGACCTAAATCTCCCCATGTGGATGATCTAAATTCTTGTGGCCCGTGAATCCTGTCCTCTTCGTTTGCAGTTGCAAAAGCAGATAGCCACATTAGTGAAGATCTTAATGCAATAGCATAATCAGAAAGTTCATCATCAAATATTATTGGTTCAGGTGTTGTTTTGCCAAGCCCCATTGAGCCTTTGATTATTTTTTCATTATCCATTACCACTACTTGTGCATCCCATAATGTTTCACTAAAATTCTGCACTTCCCCTTGAATCCAAATTTTTAATGTGATTGGTGAACAGTCATTTAGATTAATTTCGCATAATGAATATTCAAAATAATCTCCTACTTTGAGACCTTCGCCTAAATACCACGTACCATCAATATTTACTCCATTAGATGTTTGAGATTCCTGGCCGTAAGATAAATTTGAAAATCCGACCCCTGTTAAAATAATTAATAGACTCACTTGTAATAGAATTTCTTTCACGCACGACATCAAATCTCATCTATATTAAACATAGATTATTTTATCAACCGAGAAATTATTTAATTTAAAAAACCTGTAATACTTCTCAATTATTTTTAATGTTTATTCAATTCTTTTTGATGTTGGATTTTTCTATTTCTTGTTATGTGTATTCAAATAATTCTGCACTTCTTCTACATCCTTATCCCCTCTACCTGATAGTGTAACTACAATTGATTCTGATGATTTTGATTTTCTTGCAACCTTTACAGCTTCTGCAATTGCATGAGATGATTCCAATGCAGGAATTATTCCTTCAGTTCTAGTAAGTAATAGAAATGCATCAATCACTTCTTTATCAGTTGCTGAATGATACTTTACGCGTTTTGTGTCTTTGTAAAATGAATGCTCAGGGCCCACTCCAGGATAATCTAATCCTGCCGATATACTATGGGTCTCAGTAACTTGTCCTTCTTTGTCTTGTAATAGATATGTCATCATTCCATGAATCACTCCTTTGGAACCTGCTGACAATGTTGCTGAATGTTTGTTTGATTTTAATCCATGACCTGCAGCTTCCACTCCTATTATTTCAGAATTAGTATCAGCTAGAGGGTAAAATGTACCAATGGCATTAGATCCCCCACCAACACATGCAATGGTATAATCTGGAATCTTATCGTTAATTTTTTTCATTTGAGATTTTATTTCATTTCCAATTACACTTTGAAAATCACGAACCATTACAGGATATGGATGAGGCCCGACTGCAGAGCCTAACAAATAGTATGTATCTTCTACATTTGTAATCCAATCACGAATTGCTTCATTAATTGCATCTTTGAGTGTCTTTGAACCTGATTTTACTGGATGAACTTTAGAACCTAACATGTTCATTCTAAATACATTTAGCTTTTGTCTAATGGTGTCTTTGTATCCCATGTATACCTCAGCTTTTAATCCTAAAACTGCACATGCCATTGCAGTCGCAACTCCGTGTTGACCTGCTCCTGTCTCTGCAATAATTCTTTTCTTGTTCATTTTTTTTGCAAGTAATGCTTGTCCTAATGTATTGTTAATTTTATGGGCGCCACCATGTAACAAATCCTCTCTTTTGAGATAGATTTTACCTCCGCCAATTTTTTCAGATAAATTTTTTGCATAGTATAGAGGTGTTGGTCTTCCTGCATACACTTTGAGATAATAATCTAATTCTTTTTTGAATTTTTTATCATTTTTGATTCTTAGATAATTTTCTTCCAACTCTTCAATTGCCGGAACTAGAGTTTCTGGAATATATTTTCCACCAAATTCTCCGAATTTACCATCTTTTGGATATTTCAATATGCATTCACCAATTTTTTTACCTGTTCTTCAATGTTATCACTTTTCATAATGCTTGAACCTATTAGAAATGCATCTGCACCACATTTTTTTAGATACTGAATATCTTCAGGTGTTTGAATTCCACTTTCAGATAAAATAATTCTAGATTCATCATATCCTTGAAGAACTGTTTCGGTAGTTTTTAGATCAATATCCAATGTATCTAAATTTCTGTTGTTGATACCTATGATGTCTGCCTCAGTTTTTAGAGCATTTGTAAATTCATCTTTGGTATGAACTTCGAGTAAAATTTCTAGTCCTTGTTTATGACCATATGAAATGAATTCATCAATATCTGACAAAAACTTTTGATCAAATAGGGATTGAATCACTAACATGTAATCTGCACCAATTTTTTTTGCAGTATCAATCTGAATTTTATCAATCATGATATCCTTCATTAACAATGGCACATCCACTGCATTCCTAACTTTCATGAAATATTCTGGAGATCCATGAAATAGGTGTGGTTGAGTTAATACTGATAATGCTTTAGAGCCTCCTCTAATCATCTGTTTTGCAATATTTGCAGGATCACTTTGTGTCCTAATTTTTCCCAGTGATGGCGATGAAAATTTTACTTCAGTTAGTAATGTTGCATGAGAATTTGTTTTAATAATTTGTTTGAAATCTTTACTTGATTTTTCTAAATTACAATCTATGTCGTATGTTCCGTCATCTATTGCCATTTGGGAATTGCTTACTAACTTTCTTAAAATATTCTCAGCCATCTGTAATCTCCTTTAGTTTTGAAATATCTCCAGTCTCCTCAACAAATTTTTCAAGCAATGAAAATGCTTTTCCATCTTTGATTGTTTTTAGTGCAATTTCCACTCCTTGTTCAAAATTATCTGCAATGTTTGCCACAATTAACCCTCCAGCTGCGTTTAATGCTGTGGTTTCAATCATGGCTTGATTTGCAGTATTGTTTAGCACTCCTACAAATGATTCTATTGCATCTTGTTTTGATTTAATTTGAATATCTGCCAATGTTGATTTATGTAATCCTACTACTTCTGGATCAATTGCATTCATCAATACTTTATCGTTTCGTAAAATACACACTCTGTTTGTTGAACTAGTTGAAAATTCATCCATTCCATCATCTGAACGAACTGTCATAATATTTTGTGCACCTTTTCTTTTGAGAATTGCAGGAAGTCTATCTATATATTCAATTGAAAAAACACCAATCAATTGATTTTTTACTCCTGCAGGATTAGATAATGGTCCAAGTAAATTAAATGCAGTTCTAGTTCCCAACTGTTTTCTTGCATATGATACATATTTCATTGCAGGATGAAATTTTTGTGCAAACATAAAACAAATATTGAATTTTTGTAAAACTTTTGAAATTTGAGCTGGATTTGAACCTAAATCATATCCAAAATATTCAAAAATATCTGCACTTCCTGAAACTCCAGAACTAGAACGATTTCCATGTTTTGCAACTATTCCACCTGATGCTGCTACTACAAATGATGCAGTAGTAGAAACATTGAATGTCTGGAGTGAATCCCCTCCTGTACCACACATATCAATAACTGTCCCTGAATTCTGGGTATCTATCTTGAGGGAAAACTCTTGCATCTTATCTAGCATTCCTAATAATTCGTCATCGGTTTCTCCTTTCTGTGCAAGTTTTGATAGAAAATCTATATTTTCGATATCTGTAGTTTTTCCAGATAGCATATCAGTCATGATATTGTTCATCTGATCATAACTCAAATCTGTTTTTTCTTGTAGTTTTGAAATCAAATCTGAGATCATTTTTTTTGCTCCTTTACTTGCAATACAAAATTCCCTAGAATTTTTTTACCATCTTCAGTCATAATTGATTCTGGATGAAATTGTACTCCTTGAATTAAACGATCTTTGTGTTGGATTGCCATTATCTCTCCATCATCTTCTGCAATTGCAATTACTTGTAATACATCAGGAATTATTGTTTTATCTCCAACTAAACTATGATACCGCGTTGCCCTAAATGGATTTTTTACACCATTGAATAATTTTGCATCTGTATGATTTACAGGACTTGTTTTACCGTGTCTAACACATCCTGCATTAGTTACCTTACCTCCAAATGCTGCAATAATTCCTTGATGTCCAAGACAAACTCCAAAGATTGGTGTTTGTTCTCCCATTGAACTAATCACTTCTGAACATACTCCAAAATATTTTTTGTCTTCTGGAGTTCCAGGACCTGGAGAAATAATTATTGCATCATAATTTCTTTCTTTAATTTGCGGTATTGTAATTTTGTCATTTCTAATCACATCACAATCTACTCCTAATTCTCCCAAGTACTGGGCAATATTATACACAAACGAATCATAATTATCTATAATTAAAAATTTCATTTTGTCTCCTTTAATGCTTGAAGCATTGCTCCTGCTTTGTGCTCTGTTTCTTTGAACTCGTTTTCTGCAATAGAATCTGATACAATTCCAGCTCCTGACTGTACAAACCCTTTATCATTTTCGATAAATATACTTCTAATTGCAATTGCAAAGTCACAACATCCATTATATGAGAAATAACCTACTGCTCCTGCATAAGGTCCTCTAATTTCTGTCTCTAAATCATCTATAATCTGCATAGCTCTAACTTTTGGAGCACCTGAAACTGTACCTGCTGGAAATACTGCCTGAAACGCATCAAACATATCATTTTCAGGCGATAAATTCCCTACAACATGACTAACAATGTGTTGAACATGACTGAATCGTTTTATTTGCATGAGTGATTCTGGATGCACGGTTCCATATTTGCAAACTTTTCCAATGTCGTTTCTTCCAAGATCTACCAACATTGTATGTTCTGCTAATTCTTTTTCATCATTGATTAGTTCTTTAGATAATTGATTATTTTTTTCTTCATTATCTGTAATTTTTCTAGTTCCTGCAATTGGAAATGTTTCTACTTTATCATTTGTTATTCTTACTAACATTTCAGGTGATGCACCAATAATTGTTTTAAAATCTTGTTTTAAGTGATACATGTATGGTGATGGATTTAATTTTCGTAATGTTTTGTATAATGTGAGGTTATCCCCTGATACATCAAAAGCAAATTTTCTAGATAATACAACTTGAAAAATATCTCCATCATGAATTAATTTCTTTGCTTTGTTTACAATCTCTGAAAATTTTTCTTTATCCATATTTGGTATTACTTCACTTGAATGAAATTCTCCAAATGAATCATCATTCATAATAAATTTATTAAATCTATTTTCATCATGATAAAAATAAAATAGTTTTTTTTGTAAATTATCAAAAATTATTCCATCATCATATATTCCAAATTCCATTAATGGTTCTGTTGACTCTTGTGATTTAGAAATTTTTTCAACTAATCTAACTGCGTCATAATTTACTACGCCCACAGCACCTCCAAGATACCTATATGTTTGATTATCACATTTTCCTAATAATTTTTTTAATTCTTCAAAAGGTTCTGTAGTTGAAATAGTTTTAATTGAATTATTTTCAATAATTTCGACTTTATCTGCATACCCTTTTAGAATTATTTTTGGATCAAATCCCATTACTGATGTTTCAGCTAATACCTCTGGACCTGATAATGATTCAAAAAGAAATGAATGTGAATAGTTACGAGAAATTTTATTATAAATTTGAAATTGGTTTTCAGATAAATCTAGAGGAATTACTTTTACTGTCGTTTTTCCAAAAGTGTCCACCCATGACAGAAATTTTGGAGGTTTATTATTTAAATTGATGAGAATAGATGATCTGTTCTTTACTCCTCAATAATTATTGATTTTATAGGCATAGATTAGTTACCGTATAGTACGGTACCTTTATAGTTAAGTTGATCGCTATTATGTTTATGCGTGGCATGAATCAAACAATATTACAAAACTTCCCAATTATTGAAAATAAAACCAGTGTGTCTAAAGTAGAATGCTGTGTTTGTGGGAAAGGATTGCAAGACGGTCATAGCATATCTGCTAAAACATCTCTTGATGGCATAGTTTTGTTTTGTGATGTTCATTACGAATTAGAATAATTTACAAAGTTTTTCTTTTTTGAAACATATCCATCTTCAATATGTGTGCACATTCTAATGATTTGATCATTGATTATATTTTGACTATTACTTGGTATTATACAAAACAAACAACTCTTTAGAAATTATTTGTTAATTCTATTAACAGCAAATGAATGAAATGAAACAAACTCAAATCAATTTGGGTGATTACAACAAACCACAAGAACAAACTAAGGCCGTAGGAATTGGAAAAATTCTAGACAAAATAATTAACATCAAAGATTTCAAAACAAATCGAGGAAAACCTTCTCCATACACTCCAAAAGAATTCATTGGGGATGATGGAATGACTGATTATAACGTAATTGACACAGTAGAAACTTTTGATGTACAAAATCAAAAAGTAAGTTCTTTTTTTGTAACACCAGCTATTGTCAAACAGATTCAACGAGTACCAAATTACAAATCTGAACTGAATGCAGGAAAGGTATTTGGTCCATGTAAAATTGGTCAAAAAGTATCTGCAAAAACTAGTGCAAAATATTGGTGTCTTCTTTTCCCTGGAGAAGAAGGCTACTAGTCTTTTTTTAAAATATTTTACACTAAAAATAACAAATATTTTCAAAACTTAACATTATAATCTCTTATTTTAATTTGAAAATTACATATGGAATTAATTGAAAATGCAGAATTGTTTGCCAAAGATTGTCATGCTGGAAAAACTACTAACTGTATCACGTATACTCAACATCTAGAAGATGTAGTAAATAGACTCAAAGGTTTGGGTGTAATTGATAATGATGTTTTATGTGCTGGATGGCTATGTAATGTACTTGAAAATACTGACACTACATTTGATGATGTATATCAAAAATTTGGCAATGTTGTTGCAGTATTGGTATCTTCAATCTCTAAAGATATGACCATTCCCAGAAAACAGAGGAATAAAGAATTCACAAAACAACTCAAAGAGGCATCATTTGATGCAAAACTGATCAAACTATGTGATATCTCAGCCAATCTAAGTGATTTAAAATATCTCAAAGCATCCAAATCAAAAATTATGAGGCAAATTAGACAAAATAGACATCATTTAACATTGATTAAAAATGACTTGTTAGAAAATTCCCAATACCCTAATGTCTTTACTTTGTTAAACAGTGCAAATACCACATTCAAAAAATATGGGCAACGAAGCATACTCTAAAACAATATGTTGCCAAAAATTTGAGCGATTATTGCAACAGCTATAATTATTGCAATTTTAATTCCCAATTTCATATTTTGCATAAAATTATTCTGAACTTAATGTTGTCGATAGTACAAATTAGATACTAGATAATACTACCTAAATTAATGAAACCAGCTGATTTCTTCCGAAAAAGAAATTTCACAAAAGTAGATTTTGAATTTGAAGATCTGATTGGCAGAGATTTATCTGATTCTAATCTATCTGGTGTAACTTTGAAAAATAGAGATATTCATCATGCTGATTTGAGTTGTTGTGATTTGAGTGATGCTGATTTAAGTGACACAATTCTTTTTTATGTTAAAATGAGGGGCTCTGATATGAGACAGATCAACCTTTCAAATGCAAAACTTTGGGATGCTGAATTGTATGGTGCAATTTTACATAATGCTAATTTAAAATCCACTGATCTATTCTATTCTGATTTAAGAACAGCTGATTTAACTAATGCAAATCTTAGTGGTGCAAATCTTAGACATGCAAATTTTGATGGTGCAATTATGGATTCAATAATTTTTGATGGTGCAAATTATGATTTGTATACTTTGAACACCGTTTCTGATGAAGTGAAATCTCTTCTTAAAAAAGAAGGAAATTTGTGGTGAAAATATGTTGAATCTTTTTAAGAGCATACTTTGAATATTTGATATGAATCTAAAATCTGAAAAATCTATCAAAGAATATCTTAAAACATTACCTGATGATACGGTTATCAAGTATTATTTGGATGTTGAATATACTCCATTTCCTGTTTTACTCATCGAAGAATATACTCGACGTTTTAAACAAAAATCTAAAAACGAATTGGTGAAAGATTTGAAATATCAGGCAAATCTTGCAAAAAAGAAAACTCGTGAGTTGGGTACTATGGCTAAAAATCAAAAATTAGTTGATGATGTTACTAGAGAAAAATCAGATGAAATCATTCAACACGCAAAGAAAAAAGGATATGAAATAAGCCAAAAAATTGCAAAGAAAAGTACACGTCTTAAATCAAAATTAAAAAATAAAAAACAATTACTCAAAAATACGGCAACTAGCAAATTCCTAACTACTAAATCTGAACAACTTGATCTGTTGGAAAAATTGGGTCATTTAAAAAAATCTGGCATTATCACTGCAGCTGAATTTCAAGAAAAAAAGAAAAAGATCTTGTCTAAAATTTAGGCAAACCATAAGCTTAAGTTCAAAAATTATCTAGCATCTTTTATGAATATTTATCAAAAAAGATTACCTGTGGTTTTGATAATTGTTCTTATTGGGATATTGATTTTACAGTATGTATCAAATGAACAAAATTCTAGTACCTTAATTGATCCACAAACATGTGAATTATACATAAAAGATCCTCAAATTGGAGGTAAAAAATACCTCAATGAATTTGATTCAAAATGTCTTGAAATAAAAAATTTCAAACCTTGATTCCCATCTTCTTTAAATTCTAGAATATTTGATATTTGATATTGTCTAAAAATTCTTCAAAGAATAATTTAGGATCCGTGGATAGGATGACACAAAAATATTTTTCAGAAATTGAACAATATGTGCCCCATTTACAACAATCTCTATTTGATTATCAAAATGAATATTATAAAATATGGAAAAACTTTGTAAATTCGAATATTTCATTATACAAAAATCTGAGTACAGAATTTGGATTTGCACTTCCTGAGTCTAATCAAAAATTAATTGAAAACATCAATGATGAGATTGTTCAATACAGATCATCATGTCATAAAATTATTATAAAATCTATAGAATTTGGAAAAGATTATGCAAAAGTTTGGAACGAAAATGTACAATTCTTTGACAAGTCAAACCAAAAAATCATTCAAAATTGGTTGTCATTGTGTGTTCCTGTATCTTTTGAGAACACGAATAATCTTTCTTGATAAATATTTGAGATATGAGTGATCCAACTGAGATTAATTCTGTGTATTGGGACGATTCTACAAAATCTTGGAAATACAAAATGATCCCAGTTGAAGAATATCATGGATTTGTTAATTGTCAATATTGTCATAGGCCAATTTCACACAACATAAAGACTGATGGTGAATTCAAAGTGGTTTATGTAAAATGCGGATGCACTCGACAATGAAAATTATTTTCATGTGAAAATATAGATCATTGTTAAATAGTATATTATCTTAATAGAAATAACGAGAAACCGTCATGTCTGCGTCGTAGAGTGATTGGTTGGAAAACACTTCATGTTATGGAAACGTCCTGTAGAAAGGTGTTTTCCATGTACTCTCGTTATTATTTAGAATAACAAAAATATGTCTTAAATTATTATTTGTATTATGAGCAACATCGATGAATCTATTGGAAAAATTCTTTTAGATTTACAAAAAGATGATCCTGATACTTTTAAAAAACTAATGAAAAAAGCACAACAAGAAAACCCTGAATTGTTTGAAGATTCTATCGATTTAGAAAATGCAGAAATTGATGAATACAATCGTAAAGTTGATGATTTTAACAATAAACTTGATTCTGAATAATTTGTGCCTATTTGAACGCCGAAAAGAACTCTTTTGCCTTGTTTTTTGATAATTGACGATTTTTTGTTTGACAATAGTTGGTTGTAAACGTACATTTTGGACATCCTTCCCCATCATCTTGCTTTCCTTTAGAACAATCACAATCATTTAGAATCGAATTACATGTATTTAATACACTATCAAATTTATCATAAATAATTTTACTACATCCATTATATCCATCTGATGAATTATCGTACAAATAGATTATTCCATTTTCATAATAGACATCAATGTCATTTGATTCAGATTTCGTTAAAATTTTACTTGCATTAACTAACACATGTGCAATCGAATGAATTTTTGAATCTTGGATAATTGGACTTTTTGACTCTGATGTAATTTTTGGTATAATCTCTGATGGTAGTTCGATTCCTACTGATGAATGTCTTGATTTCCAATGAAAATCACTCCACCCAGAAATTGAATTTCCATTAAATGTTTCAAACTTATCTGTTGTTTCATTATAATTTCCTTTCAAATAACCTGTAATTGTTCTATTCAGTTCGATGATTCCATATCGTAATAGGATTTTTTTATTTTTAAAAATTACATCTTTGTGAATTTCATCTTTTTTTGATGTTTGTATCATTTTAGTTTTGACAATCGGTGTTGTTCTCTTTCCTTTTTCTATTGATTTTTTTAGATATGCTTTTGTGGTATTTTGTGATTTCACTAAATTTTCTACTTCATAATTAATTTTATTAAAATGATAAATTGCTTTTTGATGTAATTGATAGTACCCTGTTGGTACATTTCGTGTACCTATTTTTTTGGAATTAGAGTAAATTTCAATTTCTCCTGATGTGCCACGCAGATTTACACTGTTTGCAAAATCAAAAAATTGTGATTTGTCTGATTCTTTAGATGATTTTTTTTCAATTTCAATTGATTCTACATGTTTATTTGAAATGATTGGATTTTCTTTATTAATCGGAATTACGTGATTTTGTGTAAGATATTCGTCAATATGACGTGCAAAATAGTGGCATGTCGCATCTTCAGGATCAAAAACACATATGGAATACGATTTTTGTCCTTTTCTTCCTGCACGTCCAACCCTCTGAACAAATGAATCATACTCACTTTTGAATGCTGAAATTACTACATCCACATGTCCAATATCTACACCTAACTCTAATGTTGGGGTACATGAAAGAACATCAAGTTCTCCTGCTTTCATTTGAGATTCATATATTTTTCTGACACTTTGATCAAGGCCTCCTCTATGAATTTGAATTTTAATTCCTTTGTTAGATTCTTCAACATTTGATGCAAGAAATTCTGCATCATTATGGGAATTACTAAAAACTAATTGAGTTGATTGATTCTTGTAACAAATTGATGACAATAACTCCATTGTAGACCTTTGTCCATATTTTCGTGGCATGATAAAGAACATATGCATATTTTGTTTTCTTCTAAACTGACTTTTTACATATGAGAATGATTTTTCAGGTAATTCAAACATGTTTGAAAAAAATTCTTTGGAATTATCTAAAGTTGCAGAAGACCCAATGAACTGAATATTTCCCATATGTCTTTGCATTCTTTTAAGAACGTGATACACATTTGATCCATGAAAACTTGTGTAAGAATGTGCTTCATCCATTACTATGATTTTTACATTTTTGAATAAAATATTCCATTTCTTATCTTGTAAAATTAAATGATAGTTGATAAAATCAAAATTTGTAGCAATAATTATTGCTTTTTTATTTGATTCAGCAAGTATCATGTTTTTGTATTCTGTACTCTGTCCTCCATGAATTGAAAAAGCTGCAATTTTTTCATTTAATCCACACTTATCAATTAGTTCTGAAACCTTGGAAATTTGATCATCAATTAATGCATTTAACGGATATACAAATAATGCAAACACTCCTGGAGTATGATTTTTCAAAATCTTTTCCAAAATCGGGATGGTAAACGCTTCAGTTTTTCCTGAACCTGTTGGTGCTGAAATTATAGTGTTTTTACTCATAAGGATTGAATGAATCGAATCTTTTTGAAACGGAAGTAGGCCTGTAAAACCATATTTTTTTAATCCTGAAATAATTTTTTCAGATAATACATTTTTGAGTTCATCTAGTGGAATCTTTTCCGGCTCTGGTGCTATTCTTCTTTCATAATGAATAATTCCTAATGTTTCATTTGTATGTCCTTCGATAATTTTTTCAATTATTGAATCATTTTCAATTAAGGATTTTGGAATTTTATTTATATCAAATAAAATTTCTTTTGATATTGTAATTTTTGATTCTGATGGAATTCTTTTTGGAATTTTTTTGATTTCATCTGGATAGTATGATTGGCTTGATTCAGTGTTACCATCACATCTATGTGGTTCATCTGTCCTTGAATCAATAGGGATAAACTTTCCACTATCTGATTTGAATTCTTCATCCCAATAGATTTCTGAACCGCAACCTTTGGAACATTGTTTGGTTCTACCTGAAAAATTATAACCATATGTTGGCTTTCTTGGTATGATTAATTCTGGATTGCATTTAGGACAAATGCCTGGCGCCCCAACATCTGCTAAATTTTGTGTAAGTTTGGTATCACAACTAGAACAGAATTTCATTTACAATGTTTTTTAAAAATTACCACTAATGAACTATTATTCATTTGGGTTTCATAATGATATCACCTTCATTATTTAATTACATTTTTTGGAATATGGAAATTTATGAATTTATTTTTAATTTTTTAAAAATATCAAAATATAATACATTAGTAAAAAGCATCAAAGAAATGAGTAGCGAAGAAATTCCATCAAAAGAAGAAATTATCAGAAATATGGCCAAACATCTACAAACTCATCCTGAAGATGGTGAGGAAGTACTAGAAAGAACATATGATCTTGCATTCATTAAAGGTAAATTGGATTCAAAATCAAAATGACTTTTGAAGATGAATTTAGAAAAAAAATGATCAAAGAAAAAATTGATGATAAAAAACGAAAAATTGATGAAGGCGATTCTGATTTGATCTTTAACAAAAAAGATAATAAAAAATCTAAAAAGTGATTAAATTTGTTAAATTCATGACTAGAAATAGAGGTAAAATTAGAGACAATTATGACATTATTTTGTAAACAGTGCAATGAACGACGTGTACCTGTATTCCAAAAGACTGAAAATACCTCATTTTGGTTATGTGAAAAATGTGGTAATTTCTGTGATCAAACTGATAATATTATTAGAGAATTAACTGAATTGGAAAAAAAGGAACTAAAAGAGGAAGTTGAAAATTTTGAAAATGACACTGCAAAATTACCTCAAGAGAAAATGACTCGTAGAAAGGGTGTCAACTAATATTTATAGAAATTTTTCTTAAAACCAGAACTTTATACAATTCTTAGATTTTAGATATAATTAATGTCTAAATTCATAGAACTTGCAATTGGGATCACAGCTATTCTAGTTGGAATTGCTTTGATTGGTGGATTAATTTAGGAAAAAATCATGCCTTTAGATAAAATGCCAAATACTGAGGATTTTATTCCAACACACAAATCCACAGTTTTACACATCAATGAAACTCCAGTTGCATGCATAATTGATGAAAACATTGAAAATAGATCACGTTACGAATTGTTATCTGGAAACCCTTCTTTACGAGCTAGTATTGTTGGATTTCTTAACAAAGATGAAGATTTGGGTTTGTTGATGGGATTTAAATTAAAAATTCAAACTGACGATGATTTTTTTGAGTATACTGTATACCCAAATGAGGAATTAATAGACACTATAATTTTTGAAGAATCTATTTTTATAATTAACAAAAAACTAGAAAATCTTTTTTTGTTACAAAAAATAATGACAGATCAATTTGTAAAAACAAGATCTGAATATGAAAAATTTCAAAACATGATTAAAAAATAATTAAATTACTGTAACTAGTTCTTACAAATATTGAATAACTATATTCAGATGCTGAGATTAAGAGAACCAACTTTACTTGACCGAGAAGATGGACATTGGTATCAAACAAAATTTGATGATGTTTATCCGTCAATCAGCACAATTTTATCTGATACTGCACCTGATGATAAAAAAAATGGACTAAAAAATTGGAAATCTAGTGAACCTGCACACGATTACATTACAAAACAAGCTCAAAACATTGGTACTCAATCTCATAAAATTATTGAAGATTATTTGAATGGAAATCTATCTTTGGAAGAATTTGATCTGTTGCCTATTGCACATTTTCATAATTTAAAACCATATTTGGAAAATATTTCTGATGTGACATCTATTGAACAAAGGATGTATTCTGATAAACTAAAAGTTGCTGGAACTAGTGATCTTATTGCATATTACAATGGTGAATTATCTATAATTGATTATAAAACAAAAAGAAAACCTCAGATTGATGATTACATGTATGAGTATTATCTACAAACCACTTGTTATGCACAAATGTTTCAAGAAGTGACTAATCAAAAAATCAACCAAGTTGTTATTCTAGTCAGTAGTGAAAAAAACACTAGGCAGGAATTTATCAAATCATGTGATGATTATATTGAGCCTATGAAAGAACGAATTGAAAAATATTATCTGAATAACCTTGCCTAATTGCTAGACTCCATTTGTTCTTTAAACAAACCCTTGTATATGGTGCAAATTTCATGAAATTCAGAAATGAAATATCTATGTAGAACCTGTAAGACTGAATGTGATGATATCCCTGAACATATGATGAAAGTTCATAATTTCTCAAAATCTATTGTCGATTCACAATTAAAGGCAAATTCTAACTGTTACAAAAATTCCTTTATTGAAGTAGAATAATTTTTTTAAATTTAAAATCTTAATTATTTAAAATTCAGTTCAATGATTTCTTTATCATTTCAATGTCTGCAAATTCTCTGAATTGAACTATTTTATTTTCTAAAACTAAATACACATGTGAAAATAATACTTCAAATTTTTTTCCTGATTTTGATATTCCTTGATACTTTCCATTTACCATCACATGATCTTTTAATGTGGTAATTTGATCTGGAATCATGTTGAATTCTTTGAAATTCTTTAACATATTTGGAAAATAATTCTCAAAAATTTCTTTAACTCCTTTGAATGTGCCTCCATATGAAATCTCTTCAATTGTAATCCATTCCGTTTCACTGTTACACAATTTTTGACATGTGTTAAAATCATTTTTTTTAAATGCTACATAGAACTCTTTTACTATTTCACTTGACACTACGAAATAGTGTTTTTTCTGTTTCATTAAACTTTTCATTTGTAACTTATTTTTACGAAATATCTTTTTCTTTTTTTGTTGGATTACTATTCTCTTGATTTAAAAAATCATTGATTGTTTTTACTTCTCTCCATTGATACCATATGAAATTCCATATCAGTTCATCAATGTCATGTTTTTGTTTTTCAGTTATTTGTAATCCTTTTAGATTGTAGATCACTTTACTTCTCATTGTTCCTAATCTTACTCCCAACATTACACATTCTCTGTTGTTATCTGGAAGTTCTTTTCCTCTAAACTCATTTGGTCTAGATTCAAACACATCAAAATGCTCTTTTTTCCACTGGAATTTTGATTTTCTAAAAATATCTAAAATTGTAGTTACTGTGTCATAATCAATCTCCTTTTTTTTCAGGATTTCTTTGATTTTCTCTTCTGATCTTTCTTTTCTTTTTCTACTTAATCTCTTTTCTAATTCCTTTAGTTCTCTTGATTTAGTAGAATTCATGTGATTTTTTGATTAAACCGTTCTATCTAACCATTTCTTGAATATCTGTTATTTTCTAGGTCTTCTACGAGGATTATCTTCATAAAATTTCTCAATGTTTTTTATCCATTTTTCATTTTCTGGAAGTCGTGAACGAGCATGTGGCTTTTTCCCATTGGTTGATAACACTTTACTATTATTTTCATAGAATCTGTCTGTTTCAGATATCAATATATCTAGAAATTCTGATGCGTCTTTAGCTTCCTGACCTTTTGGTTCTCTGTGTGCTGTAATTGACTTTACAAGAGTTTCAATTTTTGCTATTTTTAACCTATATTCATAAAGAATTCTGTGTTCTAAAGTAATCATTTCAATTTGTGATGTAATCTACTAGTGTATGTTCATTTCGGTACAATGTAAAAAAATATCAAATATTGGTTAACTCATATAGTATTTTATCACGTTCAAAAATATCCACTGGGTGTTGAAATAGTCATCAACCTGACTAATCCAATGGCTAGAGGTTTGGGCTATCCTAAGCAATAGACCAAATCTTGTTTATTCTATAATTTTATTAAAATTAATTTTGATTTAACTATTAGAAGAAAATTACGACATCTTTTTGAGATCTTTATTTTTTTATACTGTATCTATTTTCTTGATATTCTTTATCATAAAATTCTTCTACTATGTTGTTTGCTAACATTTCTTTTAAGATAATTTCTGCTTCATCAATAGGAATATCAAATCTTCTGTGAATATGTCGTGATGTTGTTGATTCGTTTTGTATTGATCTGTTTTTAACAAACTCAAAAATTATTTTTTTTAGTTCTACCATTATTCATTCCAAACTGGTTGTGTTTTTAGCCATGTAATCAAATCTTTGTATAGTTTACTTTTTTGCATATTAAGAACTCCTATTTCTAAATTAGTTGTTGATTTGACTGTTTTTGAATATTTTTCATTAATTGCAAAAACCACTTTGTCTAAATACATCTCGTTTTGCATTTCCTTTTTTGCTAATTCTTCTGATTCAGTCATGGCAAAACTTGCAAACAATACGCCATCTACCCAATATGCATTAGCTGAATCTAATGAAGACATCATTCCGATCAAATCATCCAGGCTTAGTTTTATTGTATCTCTAACATAGATTTTATCATATGGTTTGTAAACAAATTCTGTCATTACATTTGCTTTTTTTTGAGTTTAATGAATATTTGGAAATCTTATAATTGGTTTTTTGAAAATCATATTTATGGATAAAAAATCCGAAAACTCAAATGAATACAAATTATTTGTAACTGAATTCCCTAAAAAAAATTATAATCTTGTTGATTATATTCAAGGGAGAGTACATTTTGCATTACTTGATCAGATGAAACTCATGACTACTTCAGGTATGTCAAAAATACAAATCAAAAAAATCGTTCTTTCAAACGTCACTGAAATTATTGATAATTTTGAACCTAAAAAATCAAAAAGTTCTTGATTCCAATTTTCCTGATTCTACCATGATTATTTTATGACATTGACAGTAGCAGTTTGTATGTGGCATATCGTTGTCATTTCTAAATTTACATTCTTTTGTATGTTCTATTAATGACATTTTTTGATTTTCCCTACTATTCTTTTGTAGGATCACGACTCAATATGTTTAGTACATGCTGTACAATCTGTTTTTGACCTCCTTCATGAAGATCCATTCTTACTGCATCTGAACCCATACTAACAAAAATTAAGTTCTCCTCACCTAATGGGAAAGTAATTCTTGTAATTTTCTCAAATGCTGCAACTGCGTACAATCCTTTTCCAATTTTTGGGCTCAGTTCTTTTCTTCCTTTCCATGCAATTGCTGCTCTTCTAAGTGATGCTTCTGTTTCTTCTTGAGACAAATAGTTTGTAATTGCTTCTCTGTGACTTGTTGTAAGGATACTTCCTTCAAGATCTGTTACTATACTATGTCTGATGTTTACATCTGAATCCATGATTCTCTTTAAGAGATTCTCAAAATTCATACCTATAATACATCAAAATATTACTTAAGTAATTCCAAATAATTGTCAAAATCATACAAAAAAATCCTCTTTCTGGATTTCAAAGTCATTGTTTGTATATGTACAATTTGACTTTAGTTTACTCTTCTGAGATTAACCAAGAAACTCCGATTACTTCTTCCCATGATGTTTGGTTATTGTTATCTTCCATAGAGTGAGTAAGAAAAATTTCTATTTAACAAACATGAACGATTCATCAGTATCAATTCTATGAATCATTTGATAGTGATTCTTTATATTGAATTTGAGTTATCTGTTGTACCCGACCACAGATGATTGATGATTCAATTTTTTAGAATCTCATCATTTTATTTTTTTTTGATTTGCAATTCTTTCAAAATAGAACTCTTGTTTTTTCAAATCTTTTTCAGAAATTATTCTACATTTTCTCATAGGTACTAACTTTGAAATTTCTTCATATGTTCGAATATCTAGAGCGTCTTTTGCATATGCAATTTGTAAAAGAGTTGATTTATCCTCAATTATGATTTTTGTGTATTCATACCCACTACTTTGCCTCATACCTGTTCTAAACAACCCAATTCGTTTATCACTTTTTGATATTTGTGGATCTTGAAAACAACAAATTGCAAATTCATCATCTTTTTTCTCTATCACTGTTAATCTGGTAAATTTCTCACTCCACCCCTCTATCTCATCTGTAATACTTTCTGCAACTTTTTTATCTTCAAAAACAATGCGTAAAACTAACTTATCTTGTTCACGCGCCCATGAAATGTTGAAAAATTCTCTATACCAATCAATTTCAAAAGACACAACGATTATCAAAAAATTATCAAATTAATGCTTTCTATGAGACAAAATTTTGTCATTATTTTAAAGTAAATTAATTTTCATTACACTCTGAAAAAACTATCAAAAAGAGGTCAGCGTGAAATTATTAATGATGTCGTTTCACACTTACACTCTTCTCGTTTACCACAATATGGACAGTTACAGTCGCAGTAAATCAATGCTTGATTGCATGGTATGCATTTTGTAAATTCTGCAAAATCCTCATTCATAATTTTCTCTCTCCATGATATAATTACTACAATAAAATTGATAAATTACCTGTATGGAACTATGAAAATTAGTTTTAATTTATCGATTAAATTAAACAAATGTTTAAAATTCAATTCAGTTTTCTTTTATAACTTGAGGCAATACTACTAGTGACGACTTCGTTTAGTGGTCCTTGCATGCTATAACGGACTACTATTCCAAGACGTCTATTAATTTCGATTTTTTAATAATGCTTCTTCAGGTGATTTTTCTTTATTGGATTCCCAATGCCAATTATGATGTTTTTTCCAATGACTTTCTAATTCATTAGTTGTGGGTTCTTTTCCCAAAGGAGTCCCACATAATTTACACTGTTTCATTTTTTTTATCCTTTTTCTTTTTTTGTTTTACTATTGGATGACATTGTGAAGGGAGGTTTTCATCATCACTCATAATTACAATTGTAAATTACATAAAATTAAGAGTTTTCTTTATTTTTATTTTGGTTTAGTTGTTTTTTTGCTTGTTTTGTATTTGTCTTTCTTTCGTTTTCTTTCCATATCTAAAATTGAATATCTTTTTTCCATTCTGCATAGTTTCATCTCACCTGTAAATTCATCATGAATTGATTCCAAAGTACCATTACCTAATAATTCACCAACAATATCCCAGGCTTTACTTTCTGGGATTTCAAATTTGTATGGAATTGTTGATACTTTAGTAAAGTATCCACTATCTGAATTCCGTAAAATGAATTTCTCTATTTTCTGTTCAGTAGTTAATGCTGGTTCTCTTTTTTGAAACCTTCTAAATGATCTTCTTTCTGACAATGTTTCTTTGAATATTTTCTAGTATTTTAGCTAATTTATTTTGCATTTAACGTATCTGGATCATTGTTTCCTGGGAGATAATCCTCTCCTAGATTTGCTTTCATTTTCTCATCAAAATCTTCTTGTAATCTTGTTAGGTACATTTCAGCCTCTGTTTCATCTTCTGGAATTCCTGTATCTGTGTCATAATTGAAACCTGTTGCTAAATGATAAAACTCTTCAAAAAATTCCTTGCAATCTATAACATCTGAATCTCTATCAATTGATGTTACAAGACAATTTTCATCTATTCTAAAATTCAGGCATACTTCTTCTTCAATCATAATATCTACCAATACTGCCATGATGTATGCTATGTATTTCTCATCTAACCTTGTACCCCCTTTGTTTGCAATCCATAATTCCTCCCCGTCTATCATATTGTCAAATGTTCTAACTACTACATCACGAATGTACGAATCAGGATGTGCATATTTTGATTTCCATAATGTTTCATCATACTTTCCAGGTTCTGTGTAAACCAAATCGAAACTAAGTTCTTCATTTAACTGATCAAATTCCCAAATTTGTTTATTTGTCCACATTGGTGAGAATTTTTCAATCAGGTTTCTTGTTGTTTGTTTCATTATTCATTCACTCAATATCTGCTGTTTTATCTTTATCGAGTTAATTACTAACCCCTGATTTTAGAAACTCTATTGTACATTCAGCCAATTCTTTATCAGAATGTTTTTTTATTTCATGTTTACAATTTGGACAAAACCCTGATTGCTCTTCTGTAAATTCATCCCCTACTTGTTTCATACAACATTCCATTAATTCAGATGTTGAATGTGATTCCATTGATAATTTACATGTTGGACATTCTGTCATGTTTTAAATTAAAATTAATTATTAATAAATTATCAAATCTTTTGATTTACCTTACAAATTATATTTCATTTAAAATAATTCAATACAATGTCATTTCATGAAAAATTTAAAAAATCATTACGTTGCATGTGTGATAAATTTGTAATTTTTGAAACACTTGAAGAAGTTGAATGTGATTGGGGTGAACATTTTGTAATTCAGTGTCCTAATTGTGAGGAACTCTTTTCAGTAGACAAAAAATGCCCTGCATTCCAAAGCATTGAGGAATTGTTAAAACTCAACATTAATTTATTTTCTAAAAAAGAACAATTGAATTACTTGAATAACTCTCATCATTGACTAATCTGGCCACAGATAAAATTGGTAATCAATGTCATATTTTGGATTACCAAATTCCAGCTAACCTATGGCAATGATTATGATTCTAATTTACTCTTAAAATAAAAAAAGTGTGTAAAAATTGATTCAAGTTATAAAAAATTTAATCAAAAATCCCCAAACAATATGATGAATCCTACGGCTAGCGCCACGACAGAAATCCCCATAGTTACGTAAAATTTAGTGTTCATGAATTCTTATGACATTAACCAAAATTAATAGTTGATGTATCTTATTGTTACAAGAAAATCCCTTCACTATGGAACAAATATTTGTAATCTTTACTACAAAAAATCTTGAAAGATAGAACCCTGATAATTGTAGCAATTGTAGTGGGTGTATTAGCTTTATCTGGAATTATTGGTTTTATTGGTCAAGGAAACATTAGACATGTTTCAATTTTTTGGCAAGAACGTGTAGAGCAAACTGTTGTTTTTGAAGACATTGATGGAACCGTTCAACTTAGAGGTATTTCTGGAATTGCAGGGGATCCAAACCCTCATCTGATCACACGAACTAGTTTTGCATATCTCTTAACTGTGATAAATAACGGAGATACTAATCACAGATTATACATTGAGGGATTAAATGTACAGACTAATTTGTTGGAACCTGGAGAACAAGAAACCCTTATCATCTATCCTGACAAAGAAGGTAACTACAAATATTTTGATAAAAGACAATGGCTAAAACCTTTGGGTATTCTTGAAGTGATAACAGTTGTACCTAGCGATGAATTTTCTGGAATTTGGCGTGACTTGATTTAATTAAATTCATTTCATAACTCTGATTTGTTTTTCAGTATCTCTAATGAAATCTTCATACTTCATAATTTGTGTAGTTAGACGAAATGCATTCATTTGATCTTCATTTTTTTTAGAACCAAGTAAAGGCATTCTTAAAATCATTAATTTTTGTTGTTGATCCCCTGCTTTGAGAATATCATTTCTAAGATCTTCTATTGTTGCCATAATTTTGTTATGTCAATTTAAAATATAAAATTTTCATTATTTTGTATTATTGAAACACACTTGTTTTATTAGAAATTAGAATTTTGAAAGCAAGCAAGTTTGATACCTTTTTGCATCGACTCTTTGGGAGTTACGTACCAGTATCAAACAAGCAACCATCTTACTTTCAATTTTTCTGTTTTCACTTTTTCAAAAATTCTTAAAATAAAACGTGTCTTGTAATTTAATCAAAATGGGTTGAAAAAACTATCTTTTAATTTTTCAAATCTGTGCCTGAATTACATTGATTTTTTCCTGGAATTTCATATATTTTGATTCCAAGCCTGTACAATCCAAATTCGTATCTGACAATATGAACAAAATTTCTTAATTCAAAAAATTTTTCAATCATTTGTTTCAATAATTGTTACTTGATTATCATTTGTAAGGGTGCCCAAAAAAATTCTGTTTTTGAGAAATGCCCTTTTCTTTATGACGGAACATGGGGTGATGTCTCTTTAATTGAACATCAAAATAAACACCAATTATTGGAATCTAAAAATTATTCTTGGTTGGGATTTGATGTACATCAATCCTTGGGAAAATTCAGTGGACGTGATGGAAAGAGAAATTAATTAAGCTAAAATTTTGAGAAAAATAAATTATCATGAATGAAAATGAACCTATTAGTTGGTCCAAAGACTTTTTCCTTGGTTGGAGTAATTTTAAAGCAGATCATAATCCTACGATTTTTGAAGATGCTCATAGTGAAATTAAATTTCGATTCATGTGGCTTGTAACATCTGATACAGTAAACAATGACATTGTATTTTCAATAAAAAATATAGAACTTTTTGTGGAATTTTTTCCTTTATTATCTTCATTTAGATCTTTGGAAATTAATGATAATTTATTAAAACATGAACAGGGCCATTTTGATTTAGCAGAACTTTTCAAAAATGAATGTTTAGCAGAATTACAAAACACCTTTTACAACAAAACATTTTCAACTAGAGGACAAAATGATGACCAAAGAAAGCAATATGCAAAAGTAGACTCTGGTAAAATGATTCAACTTGAAATTGAAAAACTTGAAGAACAATTACATGAACGACGTGAAAAATATGATAAAGAAACAAGTTTGGGACAAAATTATGAAAAACAATTAGAATATGATTTGTTATTTGATGGTCTTAGAAAGTAAAATTTTATACTCTATTATTGATGATTTTTGCTTCTGGAATTGAATTGATATAATTTACCAACCCTCTATAATATTTTAAATGAAAATTTAAATCTCTGATTTCTGTTTGTTTTAATTCTTCAAGTTCTGGCCCAAAATCATTTTTATCATTTTCAATATTGTTCATTGTTTTTTCATTAATCTCAATCATGTGAAATAAA